>Ga0209503_10000501_pt1 | contig 23959 bp, 24 predicted proteins | sample SouAtlMetagenome_2_FD_187448 | JGI IMG/M metagenome (GOLD analysis project Ga0209503, IMG submission 187448) | Marine eukaryotic phytoplankton communities from Atlantic Ocean - South Atlantic ANT15 Metagenome (SPAdes) (version 2) | ecosystem: Environmental > Aquatic > Marine > Oceanic | place... | reverse complement strand
GGAAGCAGTTAATGGAGGCCTATACCTGCACGGAATGTGGACGCTGCACCTCCGTATGTCCCGCCAACACAACGGGCAAGCTGCTCAGCCCCAGAAAAATCATGATGGACACCCGAGACCGGGTGGAAGAAGTCGGCCGTTCCATTGATGCAGCTGGCGGAAGTTGGGGCAACGACGGCAAGTCACTGCTCGGAGACTACATCAGCGAGGAAGAACTGTGGGCGTGCACAAGCTGTCAAGCCTGCGTGGACGCATGCCCGGTCAACATCAATCCAATGGGCATCATTTTGGACATGAGGAGAAGCCTGATCATGGAAGACAGCAAGGCACCAGAGCCCATCACGGCCATGTTCAACAACATCGAGAACAACGGAGCGCCTTGGGCATTTCCAGCAACCGACCGGGGCAAGTGGACAGATGAAATCGCCAATGAATCCTGAATCCAAATGGCCATGACTGTCCCCACCCTCGCAGAAATGAACGCCCGCGGAGAGACACCCGAAGTCCTCTTCTGGGTCGGCTGTGCAGGCAGTTTCGACGACCGTGCCAAGCGAATCACGAAGGCCATTGCACGAATTCTGCAAGCGGCAGAGGTTCCCTTTGCGGTCCTTGGCGCAGAGGAAAGCTGCACTGGTGACCCAGCCAAGCGCGCGGGCAATGAGTTCCTGTTCCAAATGCAAGCCGCCCAAAACATCATGGTCCTCAATGGGTATGGCGTGAAACGCATTGTGACCGGCTGTCCGCACTGCTTGAACACCATCAAGAACGAGTATCCTGAACTCGGTGGCGAATACGAGGTGTTGCACCACACGCAATTCATCCAAGAGCTCATCGACAGCGGTCGCCTGCGCATTGCCGATGGAAACCCATTCAAGGGCCGGCGCATCACCTTTCACGACCCCTGCTACCTCGGCCGGGGCAATGGAGAATACGAGGCCCCGCGGTCCGCACTCCAGGCCCTCGACGCCGACCTAGTTGAAATGCGGCGGTGCAAAAGCAAAGGCCTCTGCTGTGGCGCAGGAGGGGCACAAATGTTCAAGGATGCCGAAAAAGGTAACCGAGAAGTCAACCATGCGCGCACAGACGACGCCCTCGAAACGGGAGCCAAGGTCATTGCGACAGGGTGTCCGTTCTGCAACACCATGATGACCGATGGTGTGAAAAACGCGGAAAAAGAAGGGGACATTGACGTCAAGGACGTGGCCGAACTCATCGCCGAGGCCGCCGACCTTCTCCAACCCCCAAATTGAATCTCTACCCCGGCTATCTTGCCGCCCCAAATTGACCCCATGGCCCTACTGCAAGGAAAAGTTGCTCTGATCACCGGCGCCTCACGCGGCATCGGAAAATCCATCGCCCAGCGCTTTGTCCAAGAAGGCGCCACAGTCGCCTTCACCTATCGATCAAGCGAAGAGAAGGCGCAGGCACTCGAAAAGGAATTGACCGCATCAGGAGGAACCGCAAAAGGCTTCAAATCAGATGCTGGTAGCCTCGAACAAAGCGAAGCCCTTGTCAAGGACGTCGTCGAAGCCTTCGGCACAGTCGATATTCTAATCAACAACGCTGGAATTACCCGAGACACCCTCTTGATGCGCATGTCCGAGGACCAATGGGACGACATCATGCAGGTGAATTTGAAAAGCTGTTTCAACCTCACTAAAGGGGTACTTCGGACCATGCTCAAGGCGCGTTCTGGCAGCATCATCAATATGTCCAGCGTGGTGGGAATCCAAGGCAATGCTGGCCAAGCAAACTACGCGGCCTCTAAAGCCGGCATTCTCGGCTTCACAAAGAGTGTCGCACTGGAACTCGGAAGCCGAAACATCCGCTGCAACGCCATAGCACCCGGCTTTATCGAGACGGAAATGACCGACGCACTGGACGAGGGAACCGTTCAGGGATGGCGGGACGCCATTCCCCTCAAGCGCGGCGGAAAGCCTGAAGATGTCGCCGACGCATGCGTTTTCTTGGCGTCCGACATGAGCACGTACATCACCGGCCAAACGCTGTCCGTGGACGGCGGAATGCGAATGTAATTTCGCGCCATGCGCGAACTCATTCTCGACGCCCCTTGGATGCAAGTCGCGCCGGCCATTGGCCTCGTGGTCATGGCCGCTGCCTTGCTGTACCGGATTGACCGGGGGAACCGTCACATTCCCTCGGCACTTCGCGCCGTGCTGGGCATCCTGAGGGCGGCAGTGCTTGCCACGCTCTTGCTGCTGCTGTTTCGCCCCGTTCTGAGAAGCGAAGAGCGCTCCACAACCCAACCCGCCCTGATCATTCTGCAAGATGCCAGCCGATCCGTTGGAAAAGCGCACCCAAACTGGACGCAAAGCCTCAACACCTGGATGGCCTCCCTGCCCGCTGAGCAAGGCAAGCCCGGCGCCCGAATGGCGGCTTATGGGTTTGGATCCGATTTGTTTTCTTGGGAAGGCGACTCAATCGCGCTCAATGCACCGGTCACCGACCTTTCTGCAGCCCTGAACGCCATCGAAGGGCAATGGACAGGCAGGCCAGTTGGGGCCGTGGTCATTGCAACCGACGGCCGATTCAATCGCGGTAAAGACCCGGAATCCAAGGGCTTCCGCTTCGGAAGTCCTGTCCACTTCGTCTCCATGGGAAACACCACCCTTCAAAAGGACATCCGCATCGACCGGCTGCTCCACAATGACATAGCCGGACTCGGCAACCGGTTCCCAATTGAAGTTGAGGTGGGCAGTCAAGGCGTATCAGGCGCTGTTCGGGTGACCCTTACAGGACCGGGCATCCAGCGCTCCGAAACGGTAGAGTTGGCCCCAGGTGGCGCACCTACACGGGCCACATTCCTGGTGGAAGCAACCTCTCCCGGGATCCAACGGTATGCTGTGGCAGTGGACAAAGTGGACGGTGAATCCAATACGGACAACAACCGACGCACGGTGACAGTAGACGTCATCGAAAGGAAAAAACGCATCCTCCTCCTGAGCAACGCCCCGCATCCCGACCGCGGTGCATGGTCCAACGCACTCTCAGGCAACGCCAACTATGAGGTCGTGCAGGAAACCACCCATAACTTCAACAGTTCAGACAACGCGGATGGCCTGTGGGATGGGGTGCTGTTTTTTGGTTTCAATCCTGGAGACCAAGACGCCCGAGACCTGTTCAAAGCCGTGCAACAAAATGGCTGGCCCGTCGGCGTCATCGTCGATGCACAGGCCGACTTTTCGGCACTTCGCGATTTGGGAATCGGCGTGGACGTCAGGCCCACACGATCGGGCCTGACAACCGACCCACGCGGCGCTGTCAACCCAGCGTTCCCACACTTCCAACCCGATGACGCGCTGGAGACCATGCTTGCAGAAGTGCCGCCACTGGTCAGCCCTTTTGGTGAAACCACATGGGGTTCAGCCCACACCCCCCTCCTCTTTCAACGCATTGGCGGCATCACCACCGAAGACCCCCTGCTTACCGTGGCGCAAACCAGAAAAGGCCGCCTGATGGTCCTTCTCGGAGAAGGAAGCTGGCGATGGCGCCAAGTGGGCTACCTGCGAACCGGATCGCACAAGGCATTCGATGACCTCGTCTCAAAACTCGCCCAATACCTCACCTCCGACCCCGGAGTAGACCGTTTCCGCGTCGAGGCACCGCGCATCTTGGATGAGGACCAACGGCTGACTTTTGAAGCGCGCGTGTACGATGCCACCCTCCAACCCCTGCAAGGCGCAGACATCTCACTGACCCTCTTGGACAGCATGGGCACCGCATACGACTATCGGTTCTCCTCCACCCCGATGGGAAGCTATGCACTGGATGCTGGCCGCCTGCCAAAGGGCACCTACCGATGGACGGCCAACACCGAGGTGGCCGGTACCCAATATGACCGTTCAGGCACCCTCGAAATCCGCGAGATTCAACTCGAACTCAATGGGCGTCCTGCAGATCACGACAAACTCTTGAGGATGGCGGAATCCACTGGGGGGCTCGTCTTCAACCCCAATGAACTGGATGCCTTGTCTGCCACATTGATGGCATCAGAGTGGTTTATTCCCGAGCTGTCACTCTCTGAGCGTCTGCAAGACCTCATCGGCTGGAAGGCCTTGATGGTGGTCCTGCTGCTGCTGCTTTGCACGGAGTGGATGGTCCGCCGATGGGCAGGTACCTATTAATCACAAAGCACGCTCAACCTAGGGCCCTTGCCCTTAGTTTAGGCGCATGGATTCATCAACCCGCCCCTTGCGCCTCGTCGCTTTGATTTCCGGTCTCGTCGTGGCCGTGCTCATCAGTTGGTCCTCTGTCACCTTCACCATTCCTTCAGGCTACGCAGGCCTGGTTTTCCGGACATTCTCTGGCGGAATCAACCCCGACGAAGTCCCCATAGACCAAGGGTTCCATTTGAAGGCGCCCTGGGACCGCGTTCTGATTTACGAAGTGCGTCAGAAAGAAGCCCAGCAAAAACTGGACGTCCTCTCGTCCAACCTTTTGAAAATCCAACTGGACATGACCGTCTTTCACCAACCTGTTCTGGAAGACCTGGGTAATCTGGAAATAGAACGGGGGCGCGGATATGAAGAAGCCGTGATCGTGCCGTCCATGCGGTCTGTCTCCAGAGAAGTTTTTGCAAAGTATCTGCCAGAGGAAATCAACACCTCCAAACGCGAGCAAATCCAAGTGGAGATACAGGACCGCCTGCGAGAAAAGCTGGCCGCCAACTTTATCCAGCTCAACGACGTGCTCATCCGGAACATCCGATTGCCTCAAACCCTGGAAGAGGCCATCGAACGAAAACTTCAACAGGAACAAGAGTCGCTCGAATACGAGTTCCGCCTTGAGAAGGAGAGCAAGGAGGCCGAGCGCAAGCGAATCGAGGCGAAGGGAATCAAAGACTTTCAGGAGATTGTCTCTGAGGGCATTTCCGACGAGCTCCTCCGATGGAAGGGCATTGAAGCCACCCAAAAGCTAGCCGAAAGCCCAAACAGCAAGGTCGTCGTCGTCGGTGGAGGGGAAGATGGCCTCCCCATCATCTTAGGCAACAACTGATGGCACATGCAATCCAGTCCATTCGAACTTTAACCCAACGAAAAAGCCCCGCTCGAAAGCGGGGCTTTTTCGTGGATGGAAGCCAAAATCAGGCTTCAGTCCAGGTGCCTTTTTCCTTGGCCTTCGCGATGGCGCCCAACACACCGAGGCGGTTGATGTTCCGCATGCCCGAGGCACTGACACGCAAGGTCATCCAACGGTCCTCTTCGGGAATAAAGAAGCGCTTCTTGAACAGGTTCGGATAAAAACGACGCTTGGTGCGACGCTTAGAGTGGGAAACGTTGTTTCCTACCATCACTTTCTTACCGGTCAATTGACAAATGCGGCTCATGGGAAGTGCTTTCCGTGGTTCGTGTTCAGTTCCCGAAAAATTCGGGAGTGCAAAGGTGCGGATTTCAGAGCGAATCCGCAACCCTTTCTGCCGGAGAACCTCCTTCGACCTGCAAAGCACGTCCTTCCTCCAATGCGAGAGCACACGCCGCCCGCACTGTCATGCCCAAGTTGCGCATCCGTTCCCGGCCAAAATGGTGCTCGACACAACGGGTTCCCTGAGGTCCTGAACAGGCGATGAACACCGTACCCACCGGCTTCGCCTCCGATCCTCCATCAGGCCCGGCAATGCCCGTGATGCCAACCCCAAAATCACTGCCCAACCGCGTCCGTGCCCCTTCGGCCATGGCGCGAGCAACGGGTTCCGACACGGCACCATGACGCCCCAACTCTTGTTCGGAAACGCCCAGTAGGGCCACCTTGACCGAATTGGCATACGCTTGGATGCCGCCCAAAAAGTAACCGCTCGCACCAGGCTTGGCCACAAGTGCAGCACCAAGCCCACCTCCTGTGCAGCTTTCCGCCACAGCCAAGGTCCAGCCATTGGCCAACATCATGCCTGCCAATTCCTGCTCCACGGTTCGCCCTTCTTCAGACACCACCCACTCTGCCAAACGGCCAATCAATTCCATCTGCGCCTGATCCAACAGCGCGACAGACTCATCCTCACCTGTCAGACGAATCCTCACGCTTCCCGGACTGGGCAGGTAAGCGAGCTTGATGCCCTGCCCCATCCATTCGGTTTCCAGGTCATCAATCCGCAACGCCAGCTGGCTCTCCCCTGTGCCCATGGTCAGGATGGAACGGTGCTCTCTGCGCGGCAAACGGCCTTGCTCCACCAAACGCTTGCGCATTTCCGGAACGACCCCGTGGGTCAAGATGTGTTCCATCTCATACGGAACCCCGGGCATCGACACGGTCACGCCACCCTCCCGCTCAAACCACATGCCGCTCGCGGTGCCCAAAGGGTTGTCAAGGACCAAACAGTCCGCTGGCAGCAACGCTTGATCGCGGTTGACCTGAAGCACCTCCCTCCCCCTGCGCTCAAACCAAGCGACAATCCGTTCCTCAATGTCCGGGTGGCGAACCAATTCGGTTCCATGGTGCTCGCAGAGCACATGCTTCGTGATGTCATCACGGGTTGGCCCCAAACCGCCGGTGAGCAACACCAGCTCTGAACGGGCCTCCGCTTCCCTCAACGCCTCGAGCATGACCACCCGGTCATCCGGAATCACCACGCATCGGGCCACATGCCAACCCTCCGCTTCGAGGGCCCTGCCCATCCAGGCGGCATTGGTGTTGACGGTTTGTCCTATCAGAAGTTCATCTCCGATGGACAACACTTCAACCTTCAACCGCCTGGATGAGAAAGCCATCAACGAATGGAAAGGCGCTCGATGCTCCGCGCACCGGAGCCACTCACCTCTACCGTGTAAACACCGGGTGTCAGCGCAGAAACATCCATGCGGGCGAGCTTGCCTTGGACCCGCTCAAAACGAACCAAGCGGCCTCCGAGATCGCGAATGCGAACCTCTGCCCCAAGAAGCAATTCATCCAACACAACCTCAACCATGGCGTCTGCCGGGTTCGGGAAGAGACCGAAACCCACATGGGCAATCTCACCGATGCCCACATAGTCCTCGAAATCGACATCTGCGCAGTCATCCAAGTCCTCCACGTTCATGGTCAGTCCCACGATGTCGTTGATGTCGATTGGATCCTCATCACCGCGAACATGCAAGCCGGGCTCAAAGTCACGCTGGTAGGTCATGTTGAGCTCTCCAGAATGGATACGCGAAGGAATGCATGGATAGACGGCCTCAATCAAGTCAAAGTCCAGGTCCGGCGTGACATCACAAGCCGTCTCACTGTTCCATGTCTCTCCCAAGTCCGTAGAATGGACCACGTAACAGTGGCGGTAATTCTGAATCCCCGTCGAGAAGTTTTCCATCAGCGCACTGTACGCCACCACGATGGTGTTGGACTCCACCACTTGACCAGCCGAAGGCTGAGAACTGATGCCCACAAAATATCCGGCAATCTCATCCTCAAAATCCAACGTGCCGCTTTCGTCGATGTCATAGGCATATGCTATGGTGACAGAAGTATCTGGTCCCATATCGTTGCGCCAGTAATCCAATCCGTTGGTGTAGGGGTAGTAGCTGCTCGTCGCATCAGTCGTATCAGCATCTGCATAGAACATGCGACCGAAGAAGACGTGCACACCACCTGCCTGATCGACCAACACGTCACCGGCGCGATCCGCATTGAAGAACATCGCATTTCCTGTGGCATCGACATCATCCGCAATCGTCGTGTCGAGAAGGGCACCAGAATCCAGAACGTAGTTGTCTACCGGGAAGTCGACAATTGTTTCGTAGGTCCAGGTTTCTCCATTGTCTTCGGAAATCATGGCAAACGTGTCATAGAAGCCATTGAATACAGCAAACGCCACGGTTTCTCCTTCCGCATGGATGGAATAGGAGTCAGCAACAAATCCCCCTGCGAAGGCGGCGGTATCGAGCTCGGCAAACGTCTGCATGTTCCAGTTGGCTCCGCCATCCGTTGAACGCATGTAAATCAAGGCGCCGTCTTGGCCATTGTAAAGAACCCCTCCATTGCCCTCTGGCGCAGAGATGCAAATGGCGTGAATGGAATTGCCATCCGCTCCACCGGCCACTGCGCGCGGCCAAAGGTGCCAGATGTCGTTGCCTGCTTCATCCGGCAATGCGGGAAGCGTGGTGGTGGTCCACTCACCAGCACCAACGGCGTCACGGGTCGCAAAAACCAAGCCGCCTGTGCTTCCGTGGCTCAATGCGAACTCGGACCCATTGGCCAGGTGACCGAGAGATGGCCATCCAATGCGGACGTCCTCAATTCGGTCGTAAGGCACCTCTCCCCAATCCATTTCAGCACCTGCATTTTTGAAGTTGTATCCGGTTCCCCGATCACTGAAAGGAGACGTCTCCAAGGATTGAATCCAACCTGCACTAACCCCATCACTGGAGCTATACACCCGGTCATCCACAGCGTAGTTGGACTGAAGGTCGTATTGGGTGAGGCCAATCACTTGACGCTGGATTACCAACTCCCGAATTTGGAGGTGGTCAACGTCTCCCAAGTGCTGCCCTGTCAGGGGTTGGTAAGGAATAATTTCCTCTCCAGTCATGTCGACCGTCGGCAGCGGTGCTGCCACCTTTTGGGCGTTGGAGAGCGGAACGAATTGGGCCTGTGCGGCCAAGGAGGTCGCCATCAGGGCAACCAAAGAAAGAATCGCGTAGCGCATTGTGGTTCAGGTTGTCGGACCAGGTCTGTCCGTGAACCGGGAAGTTAATGCACCTCGGGCAACCGCGCCACCACCGTGCTGCGCGCCACCACCCGATCGCCCGGTTTCACCAAAACCTGCGCATCCAGCGGTAAATACAGATCGATCCTAGAGCCAAACAAAATGAACCCACACTCCTGTCCGTGCTGGACCTGCTCCCCCTCCTCGACGTACCATCTGATTCGCCTCGCCACAGCGCCGGCAATCTGCCTCCACACAACGAGTCCAGCCGGCGTGCGCTGGGCATAGGTGGTGCGCTCGTTCAAGGTGGACGATTTCGGATGCCAAGCCACGAGGTATTGTCCGGGATGATAGCGGAACGTTTCGAGCACGCCTCCAATCGGCGCCCATTGGGCATGGACATCGAAAATGCTGAGGAACACGCAGACTTTGATTGCCTTCCCCCCAATCACCTCCGGCTCCTCGACCTCCTCGACCAACACCACCTTTCCATCGCTCACGGCTGTCACCTCGTTGGGCTGGGCCTCAAACGGACGATGCGGAATCCGAAAGAACCAAAGGACCAACAGATAAAAGCCCCCCAAAGCCCCGGACAATGGCCAAACGATCCAGTTGGGCCAACCGGAAAACCAGTGAAGCCCGAAAGCAATGGAGCCGAGAGTCAGGAAAAAGAACGCCAGGACGCGGAAGCCCGCCCGATGAATGTACATGCCACGAAAATCAGACAAAATGAAGGACGATTGCAGCCACAGGAGCGGCAAAAAAATGAGAATCGAAGCGATCCAATACCCCCCCGTGCCCTGGAAGGAGTTCCCCAGAATCCTTGATCCGCGCCTTTCGCTTGAGCCCGCTCTCCATCAAGTCTCCCAGGGGGCCGAGAACCGACACCACCAAGGCCAGTCCAATCCAAACCCCAGGGCCAGGAACCTGCGTAGCCTTGGACACGGCGAATACCCCCAGCAAAACAGTGGCAACCAATCCTCCGGCCCATCCTTCCCAAGTTTTGCCGGAGACAAGGCCGGTGCAATGGGGGTCCTTCCCCACCGGCGGCCGACCAGATAGGCGGCAGAATCGTTGGCCCAAACGAGAACAAACCACCCAACCAAAACCTCAGCCGAGTGCGCGCCTCCACGCCACCCCAATGACCACAAACCAAAAGCGGGAAACGCCACAATCGCCAGAGCAGTCATCCCATTGGGAATCCGCCCCATGCCAGGCCAAGCCAAGGCCAAAGCGGAGCAGGCCTCACGCCAGCCCGAAATCACAAGCACCAACAGAAACAGAGACCACGACAAGGCTCCTCCAACGATGCAGGACAGGATGGCCACCACAATGCCCACACCCGTCAGGAGCCGAAGGCGAAACTCACTGTTCACCTTCAACAGGTTTTCCGTCCAAACCCAAAATCGATTTGGCCCGATCCGCGTCCTGCTCGGGAACCCAAAGGGCCAACTCTCCAAAGCCGTAGCTGCTGTCCCTTTGGTTCAGCAGCACCGCAGGGACGTCCGCTGCAGTCAAGGCGTTCTTGCACAATTCAGCTCGAAACACCTGGTTTTCGCTGTGAATACAGATCCACCCCTTCATCAGGCGGCACTCTCGTCAGAGGAGGGTGCTTCTTCACCGTCCTCCTTCTCGGAGGGGCCCGCGACAACGTCATTGCCATCACCCCCTTCGGTCGATTCCGGGGCCTTCTCTTCGGACTTGTCCTCCAACAAAGCGTCGAGGGCTTTCGATTCCCATTGGCGCTCCCCCAAGAGGTCGATCAAGTCCTCCTTGAAGATCACTTCTCGCTCCAACAAGCGCTCTGCAAGGGCAGTCAACTTGTCCTGGTGGGTCTCCAGAATTTCTCTGGCCTTGGCATACGCCCTTTCAATGATCGCACCGGCTTCCTCATCGATGATGCGCGCCGTTTCCTCACTGTAGGGCTTGGTGAACGTTGCCTCAGCGCGGGGGTCGTAAAAGCTGCGGTTGCCAATGCGCTTGTTGAGACCATAGACACTCACCATGGCATAGGCCTGCTTGGTCACCTTCTCAAGATCACTCAATGCACCAGTCGAAATTTTGCCGAACGTCAGCTCCTCTGCTGCACGCCCCCCCAATGCTGCGCACATCTCATCAAAAATCTGCTCAGTCGTCGTGATGTGACGCTCCTCAGGCAAATACCAAGCGGCGCCGAGGGACTGTCCCCGAGGCACAATCGTCACCTTCACCAAGGGAGAAGCGTGCTCCAGCATCCAGCTCACGGTGGCGTGCCCCGCCTCGTGGAACGCAATGGTGCGCTTCTCGTCTTCCGTGATCAGCTTGTTCTTCTTTTCTAGGCCCCCAACCACGCGGTCAACAGCATCCAAGAAATCCTGCTTGCCCACCTTGTCTGCATCCCTTCGGGCCGCAATCAAGGCTGCCTCATTGCAAATGTTGGCGATGTCCGCTCCACTGAAACCCGGCGTTTGGCGAGAGAGAAAATCGACGTCAATCGTGTCATCGGATTTGATTGGGCGCAAGTGCACATCGAAAATCGCCTCCCGCTCCTTCAGGTCGGGCATGTCCACATAAATCTGACGGTCAAAGCGACCTGCGCGCATCAAAGCGCTGTCCAAGATATCGGCGCGGTTAGTGGCTGCGAGGATGATGACCCCACTGTTGGTGCCAAATCCGTCCATTTCGGTGAGCAACTGATTCAGGGTGTTCTCCCGCTCGTCGTTTGATCCGATGCTGGCGTTTTTCCCGCGGGCCCGGCCCACAGCGTCAATCTCATCGATGAAGACGATGCACGGACTCTTTTCCTTGGCCTGCTTAAAGAGGTCACGAACACGGCTGGCCCCAACCCCGACAAACATCTCGACGAAGTCAGACCCGCTCAAGGAGAAGAACGGCACTTTGGCCTCTCCAGCCACGGCTTTTGCCAACAGCGTTTTTCCCGTTCCAGGAGGGCCGACCAGCAGGGCCCCTTTGGGGATTTTGGCCCCCAAATCCGTGTACTTTTCGGGGTTCTTGAGGAACTCCACGATTTCGGCCAGTTCCTCCTTTGCCCCTTCCAGGCCAGCCACATCCTTAAAGTTGACCTTGGTGGAATTCTCCTTGTCAAACAGCTGGGCTTTGGACTTTCCAATATTGAAAATCTGACCACCACCGCCGCCGCCGCCGCCGAGGCGGCGCATCAAGACCATCCACACCCCCACCATGAGCGCGAGTACAATGATGTAAAACACCAGCTGCTGGCCCCATTCATTGGGCCTTTCGTAGACCACAGCCACCGCTCCGTCAGCAGCAAGCTGATCCAATCGATCGATGTTCTTCTCAGAAGGCGGGATTTCGACGACAAGGTCTGCCCCTTGGAGCAATCCCCCACCCATTGGACCATCGGACCTGTCCTTCATGATCGAATCCCGCGCTGAATCGGTGTACCATGCCTCCACAACCATGCCGTTGTGACTCAGCTTCCGGAACTCACCCGATTCCGCTTTTCTCACCAGTTGCTGAAAGCTGATGCTCCCTGCAGAGGGGTGCGACCCACTGAGAATCATCGCAATCAAGAGGGCGCCAATACCAGCGTAGACCCAGTAAAAATTGAAATTGGGACGGCCCGCCTTTCGAGGTTCCGGATTTTTCGATTCCATGTAGGTTCAACCATTTCGTCGCACAAGAGTTCAGCGGGACCTCGCCCAGTGTCTCCTGCACTACACAGCACGAATCTACGACACACCTATGCCCCCCCGAACCGTTCGATTCCGCAGATATCCCTTGTTCACAATTGTGGGGAAACGAACCCCCAGATTCAGTCCAAAAAATCAAAAAACCGGACTCTTTTCACGTCCAATCTAGATTGATCCAAAAGGCCATCCATATCGTCGACCAAACAGACCACAACGAACAATCACCCCGAAAGAATCGGCCAAAAACGGGGAGAACAACCTTGTCTACTTCATGTTGGACTTGGTCAGCCGACATCTCGAAATCAACCTCACCACCGCCGATACCCCAACAGAATTGACATGAGAGTCCATGCCCCCCTCCTATTGCTTTCATTGTGTTCTCTCTTTTCCAATGCATGGGGACAGTCTGACACCACCCTCCTCTTCGAATTCCAGCTCCGTGTTCGGTCGGAGTGGCGAGATGGGTACCAACTGGCATCCACATCGGCAGACCAAGGAAGCTTGTCAACCTTTCAGAGAAACCGAATCGGCTTCAGCGGTGGGTGGGGTCGGATGGCGTTTCGCGTTCAATTCCAGGACATTCGGAACTATGGCCAACCCGGTGGCAACACCCAAAACAACATGGGCGCTGCCGAAGCTTGGGGGTCTCTGATTTTGAGGGACGGAATCAAAGCGGTGGTCGGCAGACAGAAAATTGACATCGACAATGGGCGAATTGTCGGTGCTGCAAATTGGGCCAATCCCGGTCGGTTCCTCGATGGCGTGCAGCTGATTCGAGAGCGAAGTAAAAACAGAACGGCTGCGATGGCCGCTTGGGATGAAGTCAACCAAACCCGCCGCCTTTTTGTGCACCACACCCAGCAGCTTGGCGTCAAGCACAAGCTGACCCTGCTCGCTTACGACCAACGCAGCGAAACTGAGTTCTCCGCCTTCACCACTGGGCTGACGTGGAAATCGGCCCTGGGAAACACCGGCTGGTGGTCCACCGAAGCCTATCTCCAAAAGCCAGACGGCGGGGAATCCGGGGCCATGTGGACCCTAGAAGTAGGGCGAACCGGACCAGCCGGACACACGTGGATTGCGGGGCTCGATCTTCTCACAGATGAAGATGCTGGCGCGGCATTCAGCCCCTTGCTGGGAACCAACCACAAATTCTACGGTTGGATGGACCACTTCTACCTGGGCGCAGCAACCAACGGACTGACCGACCTGCACATCCGACACCTTGGGCCCGTCTCCGAATCTTACGCGTGGGGGGCGGTCTTCCATCATTTTCGGGCCTATGGCTTCCAAGGCCTCCTGGCGCAAGAACTAGACATGTACGTCACGGGCTCCGCAAAAGAGGGCATCTCATGGACCGTGGGATGGTCCATCATGGACTGCACATCTGAACACGTGATACGACAAGGCCACCTGTCCGAAACAGACGCGTCTCAATCTGCAGAGCACCTGCAACAGTGGGGATGGGTCTCCATCAATCTCGAGCCATCAGTTCTGCTCAAATAGGGCCACCGTTGGGGCTAAAGGCTTCAGCTTGGACGCCTTCTGCTGTCTTCGAACGAAAATTCAGTACTCGGGATAGTCTTCCGGATCTGGCCCCATGGACGGTGCATCTGGAATGAACTGTTGTTGGGCATCGGCCCAAAGCTCCTCCAGCCCATAGTGCTCCCGCCAGTCCTTGTGGAAGACGTGAACCACCACATCGGCATAATCCAGCAGGGCCCATTGGCCACTTCGCAAACCCTGCTTCGTCCAGGGCGATTCGCCGTGCTGCTTTTCGGTGAACTCTTCCACGCTGCGCGCAATGGCCTCGACCTGTGTATTGGACTGGCCCTCGCAAATCACAAACCGCGCAGCCACACTGTTTGGCATTTGACTGAAGTCCACAATACAAATGCCACTGCCTTTGACTTCTTGGATGCCCGCCACAACGGCGGTCACCAATACATCTGTGGTCGGCCCTTCCAATCGTTCATGGCCGGCTCGGGGCTCCATCGCGTAAGTACGCGGGTCGATAGATTCGTTCGATTGTTCCAACGTGCGCTAAAATAGCGACCGTGAAGGACCTGCACACCCCTTTAGATTGGATTGACCCCGTATACGGCCCCGCCGCATGGACCTCACATGGACCCTGGACCTTAGCCCATTGGCCCCAATTAGACAGCACAAATTCCACGGCCCATCGGGCCCTGCACTCCGGAATGGCCCCAAAGGCTTTGCACAGGACTGTGTATGCCGCGGCCCATCAACTTCAAGGGCGGGGACAAAATACCCGTGTGTGGTCAGGAGAGGCTGGGAAAGATCTCGCCACGAGCGTCTTGTTGACACGGTCCCTTCCCTCTGAATGCCCCTTTGCACTCAATCTCGCCGTGAGCCTTTCCGTGCTTGAAGGCATCGAATCCCACCTGCCTCAAATCCAATCCGCCGCATTGGAAATCAAATGGCCCAATGACATCATGCTCAAGGGCAAAAAAGCAGGTGGCATTTTGATTGAAAACAATTGGCGCGGCAATGCATGGGCATCCGCCGTCATTGGCATTGGACTCAATGTGGGAGGCAAGGCACCCTACCCCAACGCCACTCAACTGATGGAGCGGTTAGAAACGAACTCCATTTCTCTTTTGGAACAGCACATCCTCAATCGACTGGATGCCCGCCTTTCAGAAATGGCATCTCCGGAGGCCCTGCTCAGGCAATATCACGAGCGTCTGATGGGCTGGGGGCGCAGACAGCGTTGGCAGTTGGACGGAACTGAAATCCGGGGGGTGTTAGAGGGCATTGACCTCGACGGAAGGCTGTGCGTCCTCGATGCGTCGGGCATGTCTTGCCATGCACCAGGCGAAGTAGGATGGCTCGGCATGGAGCCAAGGGGGTAATGCCGCTTAAGCTGAACCGAAACGGGCCTCAACTGCTCCGGCAACGTGCTGAAACAGGGCCTCCAATGGCTTTTGGGCCATCATCTTCATGAAGGGATTCAGGTCGGCCTCACAGACAACCGAGGCCTTAGCCCCACCATCAATTTCCTCCACTTCTAAGTCGAGATGAAAAGAAAAGGGGGCTCCACCTCCCTGCAAACGCAACCGTGGGCCATCAAATTCCGACCCGACCCTGGTGAGCCGAATCTCCAATCCACCTTGAATCTTAAACGCAACTGAATCCTCAGACCCGTCGAATCCACTCACCTTGTCCTGCGGCAACATCGCTTCGAGGTTGCGCAAGTCCAACAGATGCGCCTTGAGCTCATCAGCAGGAATGGTCACATGGACTGAACGGCTCCGAATCTCCGTCATGTCAGCCCCCATTGGCCACATTGGCCGTATAACGTTCGCTCCAGGCCACCATGTCTTCCCGCCATGAAATTAACGCCTCGGCCTGCGGCCCAGTGAGGTATTCACGCTGCTCCGCCTCTGCAACCAAAATCGGATAGTCGCTCAATGTTTCCAGCGGACAAGCTGCCGCTTCGAAGTTCTGAGATGCCAAGTCAAAACCGTAGGTAAATATAGCAACCATACCCTTGACTTCCAGGCCTTTAACCCTAAGCGACTCAACCGCTGAAAGACTGGACTTACCCGTGCTGATCAGGTCTTCAATGACCACAACGTTGCTGGCGTTTCCCAAGTCACCTTCGACTCGGTTTCCCTTGCCATGTCCCTTGGCCTCCCCGCGAACATAGCAGAAGGGAAGTCCCAATTCGTGAGCCACATAAGCCCCCCAAGCCAATGCCCCGGTGGCCACGCCCGCAATCATATCGGGCTTGCCATATTTCTCCTCGACCGCTGCACATAACTGCTGTCGAATGTGGGTTCTCACCGCTGGATGGCTCAACGCCATGCGGTTGTCGCAGTAGATTGGGGAGCGCAATCCGGATGCCCAAGTGAACGGGTCTTCCGGTGCCAATTGAATCGCCTTGATGCGAAGCAGGGATTCTGCTACTTTCCGGCGTTCATCCATGGATAAGGACATGACACGAAGGTATGACTTGGATTGGGGCGCACAGCGCTTGACGTTGGCCCAAAAGGGCACACTTGTCGACGAAAAAGCAACAATCACCCACTGGTCGGTGGGAAACCCCATACCCTCCTTGCCGGAATGCATTGGAAAAGAACCGCATGCCTGGTGGATCTGTGACGATTTAGAAGCCGCTTGGTCCGCTTTGCAAGAGCACACCACTGCGGTTCATGCGGCTGGCGGGATTCTGACCGACGCCACAGGCCGTCTCCTCTGCATTCACCGGCTTGGACATTGGGACCTACCCAAAGGAAAACTGGAGCAAAACGAAACGCCAGAAGAAGCAGCTGCTCGCGAAGTCCAAGAAGAATGTGGTGTCCCCCTTCCAAAGGTTCTGTCACCGTTTGCCACCACCTACCATGTGTATGGACCAAAGGACGGATTGATGAAGGTGACGCACTGGTTCCGCATGGCCTTTCCAGATGGCGTGGAATGTGGTGCGTTGGTCCCCCAAACAGAAGAGCACATCACCGACGTCCGGTGGGCGAGTCCCGATGAAGTCGAAGCCATGGAGCCCTTGGCGTTCGGCAACATTGCCCGGCTCATGGCCGCTTGGAGAGCCAGCCGCTGAGCTCGGGTCCTGGCAGCGGCAATGCTTGGAGCGTCGGCTGGAAATCTGGTCCATGGTGCCTCACCGAAGGAAGTACAGCCAAATCAAAGGCCCGCGTCCAACGAATGTCTGCTCCAGTGTGAATCATCTCGAATGGCATTCGCTTGATTCCACCAGCCCGTTGTGCGACCTCGCGGTAAAGCGCCTTAAATGCCGCCCAATCGCTGCCGGCATCAGCCACCACAAAGGTCAAGTCCCGAGGCCCTTTGCGCATCGTGCCGATCATGCGCTCCAGAACTTGAAGCTGTACAGTCGTCGAAGGAGATGACGCGTCAATCCACAGCCACAGCCCTGGGCCGGACCCCACCAGATCGGCCATTCGAACCAAATCCTCACGCTGATTGAACCCCCTCAAATCAGAAGGCAACACCCCGGACCCACTCCATGACATGCGCAACGCACTCACCTCTTCGCCCACTTCAGGGCGCTGCTCCAATTCAGCGAGAAGCGCGGCCAATCCCGGAGGCCAGAGACGCCCAACAAATGGCGCAACCGCACTTCTCACCCCAAATCCATCCATCCCAAACCGCAAAACAAGCCAAGCCTCAGTCTTGGCCTCATCCCGCTGACCCCACCAATGCGAAGTCGTGGACACGAGGGCTTCAAAATCACCTTCGGCAAGGGCCCTCGTGTGTCTCTGAGTGAGCGTATCTGGCCATGCTTCAACCTTGGCAAACCGCAATGCACCTTCTGCGAACCAAAGCACTTCAGCCGGAGAATCCAGTGAAGGAGCGGACCGCGATTGCCAATCGAACCGCGCCGAATCCAAGTCGGTTTGCGGCAAGTCAAGGGCAGTGCGCCACCGCATGGCATCCAAATAGCCCACCACAACGGGCTCCGCGCCATCGCATGCCACGACAAACAATGAATCCAACTGCAATCGCACCCGGTCGTCCTCTCTCGCAGACACCCACTGTTCTTCAGAGGCCTCCCCAATCCTGCCACCCAAAACCTCAGCCTCTCCTCCCCTGGCCACATTGCCCATCAACCAATGTCGCTGCCATTGGACCGCAACATCCAACTCCAATTCCTGAATGCCAGCGGCAAAAACGGCCAACCGCTCTGCAGTTCGATCGCCAGGCCCGGAACCCAAATTCACAAGCCCAGGCCGCTGGGCAAAAGGCGCCCTGCCCGGCGGGGCAGGAACCAGCACTGTGCCCTCAGGCAATCCCTTGACCACCGGCAGTGTCCACGTGGATCCAGCGCAGTCCACCCGCAAAAATCTCAACGCCCCGTCAGCGGGCCACTCCAACTGGATCTGCCCTTCCATGTCCACCACACCCGCTTTGACCGTCGAGGCCACACCGCTCAACGGCAAGGCCTCCGAAATAACGACCGGACGCCCCTCCAGCCCGTCCAACAAAACGGACGTGCGAACAGAATCCCCGCGTTGCGGCGCTGTACCCCAAGCAAGACTGCTGGTCAACAACCCGACGAGGGTCAACAATACTCTGCCTGTCTGGCGCTGGGTCAAAAAATCAGTGTTGGGATTCACCCGAACGAAGGTCCACAGCATCGGGAACAAAACGGGAAACATCGCCTCCATGGTGCACAATGTCCCGAACCACACTGCTCGATATCGGCGCATGCTCAGGATCCGTGAACAGAATGAGCGTTTCAAGTCCCGCATCCAAGTACTTGGTCATCTGCGCAATGGTCCGCTCGTATTCGAAATCTCCACCGTTTCGCACGCCGCGAATCAGCCATCCAGCCTCGACGCTTTGACAATACTCAGCGGTCAGGCCCTCAAACTGATCCACGCGAACGTTGTCCAAGTCTACAAAAGTGGCCTCACACCATGCGATGCGCTGCTCAGCAGAAAACATGCTGCGCTTGTCCTGATTGACACCAATGGCCACGATGACCTCATCAAAAAGTCCTGCCGCTCTGCGCAGGATGTTTTCGTGTCCGCGTGTGATCGGATCAAATGAGCCCGGAAACACAGCGCGTTTCACACTGTCAAGATTCATCTCTTCCATGGAAATCAAAGAAACTGAAATGAACGTGACCGTACTTCCTCATCTCCACAAATCCGTCCACTTCAGAAAAATCACAACGGTCACCATGCTCTAAAACAAACAGACCGCCCTGGGTCACCAATCCGCCCTCCCGGACCAAATCCGGCAATGTTTCCAACCGAGGATCCGTGTAGGGCGGGTCAGCAAAAACCAAATCAAATTGGGTCATGGCCCGCTGAAGAAAGGCAAAGGCATCGGCCCGCACCACACGGATGCCGTCGAATCCAAAATCGCGGGCCTGTTGCTGAATATAGCGGCACGCTCCACCGTCCTGCTCAATGGCCGTCACGCTGACAGCTCCCCGACTGGCAAGCTCGTAGGAGACGGCCCCAGAACCCGCAAATAAATCCAAGGCATCCAGCCCATCCAAGTCAAGACGTGAACGCAAAAGATTGAACAGTCCTTCCCGACCAAAATCCGTCGTGGGCCTGCCCTTGAAATGGCGCGGTGGCGAAAACCGACGCCCTTTGAGGCTGCCTCCAATTATGCGCACCGGATGAGTTGGATGAGGGGCAAGAAATGCTGACGGTGCAATCCGGTCACATCACCGAGGGCGGGAACAAAACGCCCATAGTGCAAGTCCACCTTCTCGAAGTGACGCTGAAAGGCCTTGTGTTCCTCTCCCATCGGCTTGATCTGTCCGCTGATCTGCACAGCAACCTTGTCATCCAACCCCATGGCATGCAACAGGTGAACCGAGCGATAGACCGCATCGGAAGTGGCGCTGATCTCCTGGTGCACAGAAGCAATCAGCACGTCAGAATCAACCAACACCAAGTCCACTGCATCACTGCCCAAGTGAACCGATAAGGCCCGTCGGTCCCGACCGCGCTCTTCCCGAAGAAACCCTTCAGCCAAAACAGCACGGGGATGGCGAAACACCACCCGAGGCGACACGGCCGAAATCCCCTGTCGCATACCGTGATCTGGCGCCAGCACCACAACGTATGGTGATCCTACGACCGTCTCTGCATCGGTTCCAAGGTGGCGCAACCCCGTCTCCGCTTCTAACCAGTCGGCATCACCTGCCTTGTCTCTCAGCGGTTCTGGGACCAATGTCGCGGCCCCTTCACTCATCCAAGTGACGGAATCTGTCGGTTCTGCATTCAACCGATCGGTCAACCAAGCTGAGCGCTCGGCGCGTCGGGCCATCTCAGTGACACCTGACCACTGGTTGCACCCCGCCTCTACAAGTGCAGCCTTGTCCTCGGTGGTGCGCAACCACCGCACGACATTGCCTTCATCAAAAACCCAAAGGGGATGGTCGCCGGGGGGAAGGTCTTGCTTCCCATCCAACGCCGTCAGAATAAAATCAGACCGTCCTTTATTGGCGCCAGTTTCCATCGGTGTGCGCTTCGACCAACGAACCGAACCGCAACGTGTCTTTCTTCACGTTGGGGCGGCCAAATGGTGTGGGATCCTGCACCTTGATCGCGCTGACCCGAAGTCCACTCTGGTCCACATAGGTGGTGTCGATTGAGAACCGCTCACCCGAGGTCGGGCTGAACGTCAAGGAGTCGATATTGACCAGGGGCAGCTTTTTACCTACGCGCTTCTCGTCCGCAAAATTCTCGGCGAAAAACGACGTGTACAATGTGTCGCGGACCTTGTAGCTGACGGCATCAGCAGCAATGCTGTCCATCATCGCCTCGTCGGTCCAACCCAACTCAGCAGCAATACCAGGCACATCAGAACGCTTGATGACAAAACCCTCTTCATAGGACTGTACCTCAGGCAAGGTGTCGTGAAATGAGCCGATCGAAAAGTTCAACGGTACCAATGGGGCTTGAATAAAGGCAAGCAAGGTGTCGAAGCTGTCTGTGAACCCTCCCATGACCTCGCGATAGGCCAATTCGGCGTCACGGATGTCGGTCAAGCGCTGAATTGTGACGGCATTGACCCTGGCTTGGTCTTCTTGAAACTGCTCTTCATCCAAAACGCTGTTGGTCGCAGCCAAAAAGAAGTAGGCCGCTCCGGCAACACCCAAGACCATGACCACACGAAACGTCTTCTGGGGAATCCGGTCAAGCACTGCCGGCATGGCCAACACACCGCTGATGATCAGCGCCAACCCTGCAAAGAGCATTTCCGTGGGCTGACTCAAGTCCGCCGTGTCGGTGGACGCCATCACGGAACGGATGTACATGATGGTCCACGCCAATCCTGCCGAAAGCAGGATGAGGCTGAAGCTGTGGCTGCGAACCAAGAAAAGCAGGTCGCGGTATTTGTCGTTCGAATCGTTCATGCTACGGGGCGCAATAAGGTGCGAATCAAGCAGGGCGAAGCTAAGGAATCCAATGCGGAAGACCACCTTGCGGTTCCGTACTTTGCCCAAGTCCGGCAACCACTTTGCGGAACCCCCAAATCCAGCCGTGTCGAGCACTCCCCTATCCGACGAAATTGAAGACCGCCTGAGGGCTGCCTTTCCACACGCCCCCACGGCGAGCCAAGACGGGCTCATCCACGCTTTGGGTCGCTTTCTGGTCAGCGCCCAGCCGCGATGCTGCTTGGTGGTCCGCGGTTATGCGGGTACGGGAAAAACGACCACCATGGCGGCCCTCGTTCAAGTGCTGAGGGACCTTCGACGCCCGGTTGAACTCTTGGCGCCGACGGGACGCGCGGCCCAAGTGATGGGACGTTACGCTGGCCTGCAGGCGAGCACCATCCACAGGCGGATCTACCTGCGAAAGGCCACGCCAGACGGCGGCACCTCCGCCAGCATCGCCCCTTATACCCGAAAAGGCGCCGTCTTCATTGTCGACGAGGCCTCCATGATTGGACGCGACAGCGGACTGCGCCAATCCGGTGCAGCAGGCGCCGGGTTCCATTACCGCGACCTGCTGTCTGACCTGTTCCAATTCTGTCTTCAGGCACCAGGCAGCCGCATCATCCTCGTGGGTGACGACGCCCAGCTCCCCCCGGTGGGAAGCGCCATCTCCCCTGCCTTGGATGGCCCCAAGCTTGCGCGCGAATTCGACTTGACCCTGGCCCAGCGCACCCTCGACGACGTCGTCCGCCAAGAACTCGACTCCGGCATCTTGGCCAACGCCCACGCCCTCCGTCAGGACATTGCCCTCGCCAAGGATTTACCGGACACCGTTGATGCTCCCCTTCCGCAATTCAGCTCAGACGACTACCCCGATCTGCACGTCATCAACGGCAACGATCTCGCCGAACTCCTCGACGACCTCCACCACCGCCACGGTGAACAGGACGTCGTGGTCATCACTCGGTCCAACCGCCGGGCCAACGACTTCAACGAGCAAATCCGCCGCCGCATCCTCTGGCGCGAGGAGGAACTCGACGCCGGTGACCGCCTGATGGTCGTCCGCAACAATTACCATTGGCTCAAAGAGAATGACGCCTATCCCACCGACCTCATCGCCAACGGCGACACACTCGTGGTCCAGAAAATCGTGCGCCGCTTCGAACGCTACGGCCTGCGTTACGCCACAGCCGACTTGAAGATGGAGGACTTCCCCGACGCCCCCTCCTTCGAAGCCGCCGTTATGCTCGACGCCCTACACGTGGACGGACCAAGCCTACCCGGCGGCCGCATGAAGACGCTCTTCGAAGACGTCATGCTCGACCACGCCCACCTCGGCAGCAAACGAAAAATCGCCGAAGCGGCCAAGCAAGACCCCTGCACCCAGGCGCTCCAAGTCAAATTCGCCTACGCCGTCACCGCCCACAAAAGCCAGGGCGGCCAATGGCCTGCCGTCGTCATCGACCAAGGCTACCTCACCGAGGAGATGGTCGACCTCGAATGGCTGCGCTGGCTCTACACCGCGCTGACCCGCGCCCAACAGGAAGCCCACCTCCTCAACTTCCACCCCCGCTTCCTCACCTCCCCACCCGACAAATAGAGTACTAATATCCTTCCAGTACGCCGGATTCTACGGTGCCCTTTGGACCTCCGACGTGGGCAACACGTTCTTCCTCGTCAATGGTGACGGTGAAGCCGGCATATACTCCAACGCCGACGCCGGCAAATACGTCCGCTGCGTCAAAAACTGAATTCAGCAATCATCCGCCACTTCATGCTCCCATCCGGCGCTTCTGATTGAAATAAGGGCTGTGGGTTAGAAGCAGTGGGGAACTTCGCGGGACCGGGATTTGAAGGGGCGCTGTAGATTGAAGTCATGAGTTTGGAGGAGTTTCTGTCTTTTTTTGAGGCGATGCCGGCCTGGCAGAAGCTGGGGTGGATCGTCGTGTGCATGTCGGCCAACCTCATCGTGGAGTCCGTGCGGCCTTTATTCCGCGGAGGCTTTCGAACTTGGAAGCACACGCGCACCAACCTGACGTTTCTGGCCACCACCATGACGATCAACGTGGCCTTCGGGGCAGCGACTGTGGGGCTGTTCGAGTGTACGGCGGCGACCGGATTCGGCCTGCTGCATTGGGTGGCCATGCCGCTGTGGCTGCAGCTGCTGGTGACCGTGATGACGCTGGACCTAATTGCCCAGTACACCGTACACTACCTGCTGCACAACTGGAAGTGGATGTGGCGCCTGCACATGGTGCACCACAGCGACACCCACGTGGACGTGACGACCGGGACGCGCCACCACCCCATCGACTTCATCTGCCGCGAGACCTTTGCGCTCATTGGCGTGATCGTATCGGGGGCGCCGGTGGCGTTCTACGGGTTCTACCGCGTCGTGACCATCTTCTTCACCTACTGGAACCACAGCAACGTGGCCCTGCCGCTGGCGGTGGACAAGGCTCTCAGCTGGATTGTAGTGACGCCCAACCTCCACAAGTTCCACCACCATCACGAGGTGCCGTGGACGGACAGCAACTACGGCAACGTGCTGAGCATCTGGGACCGCGTTTTCGGGACGTTCGTTTATGGTGACACATCAGAAGTGGTCTACGGATTGGACATCACCGATCCCGCGCAAAGCGACAACGTGAAGTACCAGATGGGGCTGCCCTTCAACCGCAGTGTGCCAACCTCGTCCACGCTTAAAGGGGGCTGACGGACAAGGACACGACGCAACGGGGCGAATCAGCTGTGCTCAGTGTCGGCCACAGG
>Ga0209503_10000499_pt1 | contig 23999 bp, 22 predicted proteins | sample SouAtlMetagenome_2_FD_187448 | JGI IMG/M metagenome (GOLD analysis project Ga0209503, IMG submission 187448) | Marine eukaryotic phytoplankton communities from Atlantic Ocean - South Atlantic ANT15 Metagenome (SPAdes) (version 2) | ecosystem: Environmental > Aquatic > Marine > Oceanic | place... | reverse complement strand
CTAGCCTGTATGGCTGCAGATGGTTTGAAGAGGATACGATGAAAACTCTTATCCTCTGCAAAATCATCATAATAAGGACTAACATTAAGGTCTGTTTTTTGAGCCACTGTTAGTTATCCTACATTTCTATAATTAGTTTAATATCCTCAATCTGGTCAGCTGCCCTTGCAACTGCACCTCTGTTTTCTAGATATACAATATCCCCAGAATTTCTTTTTACTTCTGGGTAAGCTGCACTTATTCCACCACTAGCAAGAATAGTTCCTTTACTTCCAAGTGAACCTAATGTACTTCCAGATGAAATAGAATTACTATTTGCAAAACTATTAAAGTTTCCAACTGCATCAACTTCTGGTAAATAGAATACATGTCTGTTTGTTGCATCTACTGATACAACTCTACCTACTGCTGTTCCAGCAACAACTGTTCCAGCATTTGCAATAAAGTCGTCAACTGTCGGCATGGTTGCACCAGACTGTAATGTAAATCTATTTAATGCACTTAGTGTGGTTGCACTTGATAATGTGTTACCACCAGCATTTGTTGGATTAGTAATAAGTCCAATTTGTCTAAAATCGTTGTCTGTTGGGAAGTCACCAGAACCCTCTGCATATTCTAGTCGAGAGTTTACGATGACATAGTTTCCACCCAATTCTTCTGTTGGGTCTGACCCATGTCCATTCTTAGGACTAATGATTATATCAAAAGTTGCACCAGTTCCAGAAGAACCTGTTGCAGTTTGAAGTAAAGCATTATCTATATTTGCAACTGAGTATCCACTACCCACTGCATTTACTGTTACTGCTGTTATAGCACCAGAAGACACTGTTACTTGAAGTTGTCCACTTGCACCATCTCCACTAATTGCAACATTAGAGTTTCCATCTGAACCATATGAAGAACCACCTGCTGTGACTCTTGCATGTTCGATTGTTCCATCAACAGCTGCTTCTTCTACATCCCATTGTGCAGTATTATCATCTGCAGCTGCAGTTCCTAATCCACCAACTTCACCCTCTACTGCTTCTTTTCTACCAATTGTTTTGACTGGTATGAAGTCTGAGGTTACAAACTTAATAACATCGGATGCAGAAATAGAATACATAAATTTCCATTTGTATCCATCTGCTGTTGTTAAGATGTTTGTTGAAGTTCCTGTAGGCATAACTGTTGAGTCTGCACCATTATTATTTGAGATTACTTTATATACATTGTAATCACTGGTGACAACATAGAATGTTGATGCCCATAGAGTCGAAGCTCCACTTGTTGCTGTGTTTGATGAAGTATAGTTGTGTCTATACTCATCATATTTCGTTCCACTTGTCCAGTCTCTTCGGATAATGGCATGACTTACATCTGTTGCGTTAACTTTTTTAAGTGCTGTCATATTTGCATATGCATCATACTCATCATTTAGAGAGTCAACTGGAGTAGGCGGTGTGTTGTCGTCTGGCCACGATGCGGGTCTTCCAATAAACATGTACATTGAGTTATTAGTCTCAGTAGCACTTTGTTTAAATTCCTTTGCATTGTGGAGACGAAATTTTTCTGTAATTATCGCTGCCATTTTTTTCCTTCCTCTAAGTTAAAAATATTTTCTATTAAGTATTTATATGTATTTATACACCAGATTGTACAGAAGCTGGATAATTTAGTATCATACTTCGTCCACCATGTTCCTGTAAATCAGAAATACTTCTATTTGGATATAAAGTACTTATATCACTAATTTTAACACCTTCATATGGTGCTTCTACAAGTAATCTACCTGCTTCATTCTCAAAGAGAATCTCACTACCATCTTCCTGTGTAATTCTTTCTTCAAACCTAAGTGTTTGAGAGAAACCTATTTTTGCAAGGTCACCTAGTGTTGGGCCAAGTCTTTCGACTGGTTCACCAAATGATATTGCATCTTCTTGGATTATTCTTGTTCCATCTTCATATACAAGTGTATCTTGTACTTCGGATTTCATAAAGTATGAACCCAAGTTATATGACCTTTCAGTCACAAATCTTTCATGTTCTTCTATGTCTGTTGCAAGTTCTAATGCAAGTCTACCACCATCTTCTAATGTTAGTTCTTCTGTTGGGTCTACTGTCCACTTGTCTCCAATATAATATTTTCCATCGGATGTAGTTAAAGAATTATATTTTTCTGCTTCTGGTTCTGCCATTAAGAATCCATGGTCTATTTCTTCTATTAGGTATGAACCATCTTCTGTTATGATAAACTCTTCATCTACATTTGCAACTGAGTTAATTCGTTTTGCATCAGATGGAACTTTATGTCTTTCTCTTCCTGTTACAAGGTTATTAATTATAGAATCTCTATTTGCACTCTTAATTGTTTCACCCCAATCTAATCCACCTGTTTGTACTAAAGCAGTTCTTGCACCACTACCTCTTAGACCATGTTGGTTTACAACTTCTATAATATCTGCATTTAAGAATGGCCCTGTCTCTTTATCAGTAGATGTTGTATCTATCTTTCCTGTATTATGCCAACTTGTATTTCTTGTTGATACTGGTTGTGAACTTGCAAAGGTTTGTAGTATACTAATGTTCTTTCTTTGTTGTCTGTTTGCACCTTCATAGAATTCAGATGCTTTGAAGAATGCATTAGGGTCAAGTGTACCTGGCGGATGAATATTATTTTCTGGGTCTACTACTTGGTTTTGAGGTGGAGTAACTACTGGAGAGTTATGTCCTTCATCAAACTTAACTATACTCTCATGTACATGATGCATTTCTACTATAGTTGCAGTAAAGTGTGTTGTAGTCCCTGCTTCGTTTGTGACTGCACTTGTGGTAAAGTTACCTACATTTGAACCAAACGAGTCTGCACCAGACCAAACTATAATGAACTTGTTAACTGTATCGTGTTCCATAACACGACCTAACACACCATTATTTTTTATGGTTTGACCTATTGACAATGCATTGTCTAAAGTGTTATAATAGATTCGGTGATGTGCATAATGAGGATATATCTCTAGTTCTTTGATAACTTGATGTCCATGTGCAGTTACATTTGCACGAATGATTCTATCGTATAATCCTACATCGGATTCTGTAATATCTTCTCCAACAATAAATGCTTGTCCAGAACCTTGGTCTGTTTTAACATTGTTATCTACTACAGAATTAAGTATTGCTTTCTTACCAGAAGCTGCACCAACAATACCATGTATAAATTCTATGTCTGTATCTGATTGGTCTGTTTTCCAATTACCATGTGTCTCTTTAAATAAAGTAAAGACACCTGCTCTTCCACCTTCGGAAGTTAACTGTTTCATTGCAGTATGGTCTGGTGTTATTTGGTCAATGATTATGAATGTTGGGTCTGCAACTAAGTTACCACTTTCATCTCTTTCTCTATCTATTACTCGACCTGTAATTGTTCCTATATCTCCAGATGCAGTTTTAAATAAGTTCTGTGATATTGTTTCACCTATAGTGAAGTTTCTTGCACCAGAAGGAGACATTCCTGTGGTAGTTATATTTAATCTAAGTCTATCGTCTGCAAGGAATCTTTCAGTTACTACAACACCAGAACCATCTTCAAAGATAATGTTTTGTTCTTCTGCATAGAATACTTCTTCATCGCCTGGTGCAACTGTTCCTTCTTCTAAAATAACTTTAGCTGGGTCAATCTTAGAACCAATAATTAATGTTGGTATAAATGACCTTGTAACTCTGTCACCATCAAACCCTTCTGTATTAGAACCAGCACGATATGTTTCTGCACTACCATCTACTACATTCTTGATTGCAACTTCACCAAAGAAAATTGTACCTGCTGGATTTAGTAATTGTTGAACAATAGAACGATACCTATTAATACTTTGTCCAACTTTAATTACATATGAAAAGTCTTGATAGAATCTGGAGTCATGAATTCTTTGTGATGTTACAGATGGGAATCCTATATCACTAGTATAGTTACCATCTATCTTTGCAAACGCATCATTGTTTGCACTAACTGTTGCTGGATTACCTTCTAATATTTTAAAAGTTTTACCATCGGATAAAGATACACTTTCGTTCTTTAAGAAAAATCCAGATGTCGTATCTATAGAGACTATTCCTCTATCTCCATCAAAGTTTTTAATCGTACCTATTGCACCACTAACACCACCTGTTGCAGTAGAATCTACAACTGGAGAACCAGAAACATCACCAACAATAAAGTGAGATACAAAGTCTGGTATACCTTTTGATTTATCAAAATGGTTTCCTTCCTGTATAACTCTAAGTTGTCCTATTGAACCAATCGAATCACCATAAGGTAATAATTTTACTCCCACCCCTGTAGTAAAACTATTTTGTTTTACTGTTGCAGTTGCAGTCGATGATGACCCTGTAACAGTAGTTCCTACACTAAATGTTGTAGTGTCTGTTGTAGTTTGTAGTTTACCTATGACAAGTTTCTTTGCACCTATATCGTGGTCAACTAGAATACCTGTTGTAGTTCCTGCTGTTACTGTTTCACCAATCGTAAATTCTGGTGTAGTTTCTTCTGTATAGAATACTTCACCACCAGCAAAAGCTTTAGGTAAAGAAGTGTACCCTACACCACTTGTTGTTATTCTAACTCTTTGTACTGAACCAGTTGGATTTGCACCAGACTGGTCAAAAATAAGTTTGTCATCTCCAGAAGATTGTAATCCATCTTCTAAAATTAAAGTTGTTTCTTCTGGTTGTGCAAATACTTCTATAACTGTACCAGCATTACCAACATAATTTGCATGAGAAGCGTTTGCATAAGTTCCTATGAATACAACTGAACTACCATTTAGTGATATGTTTGCACCACCTGTAACTTCTTCAAATACTGAGAAGTTAACATTACCACCCTGTGCAGTTATGTTTTGTGTTGCATCTGCTCTCTTAACTCTGACTATGACTTTTTCTGGGTCGTATACCATAAGACTGTTATGATTGTCTCTACCAGTAAATGTAGTTTGTCCACCTGTTGCAGTAAATTCAAATGAACCAAATGTAGTACCAGCCTCTAATAGTATATCACCAGATGTCGATGTGATTACACCCTGTGCAAGTGTTCCACCACTATCTCTATTATCAAATACCACTAAGTCACCATCTTCGTATCCTGTTCCTCGATTAGATGGGTCTACTAAAACTTTTTCTACTTTACCATCTGTGGCTTCACCCACTAATGTTTTTGCAGCTGTTCCTACACCAAGTTCTGATTGTGGTAAGTTTACTATAACATTTTCTGATAATGAATACAATGAACCTCTAGATGCTTCTTCGGATTTCATTGCACCACCAATTACAGCTTCTGTATTTACAGTATTAACTGATTCTCTAACTAGTATTGGTGTCTTACCATGTAACTCATTTAGACTATTATCTGTTTGTGTTCCTTCTTCTAATAATAATAAACTTCCAGAATCTTGGTCTTCTAATTGAAATGCTTCTGTATCATCTGATTCTGCTGAAAAGAATCCTGTTCCATTTTCAAGTTTAATAAGTATGTTACCTTCTGTATCATCTAAGTCTGATATGATACCTCTTACTGTTGCAACATGAAATTTTAAATTAGATTCTCTTGATTGTAATTCTACTGTATCACCTATGTTTAATGTTCCTGTGTAAGGCTCCATGATTACCAATCGGTAAACATTATCTCCCTCTCCAGAGGTGACTCTTGTAATTGTGTCTGCTTGTATTTCTGTTACTACTTGTTGTTCTACATTTTTCTTTACTACTTTTCCTTTGTTATACTCAAGTAGATTTTCTGTAGAATGTAAATGTATGACTGTAGATTCTGTCCATTTAGATTGTGATGGTGCTACAACATTATCCTGTGGATAACTAATGTCTATGTCTTCGTTGTATAATGCTCTAAATAAAAAATCGTATGATGCCATACTACCTTTTGCAAGGTAAATTTGATTTATGTGTTTTGCAAGTAATCTTTTATCTGCAAGAATAGTTGCATCAATCGAAGGCATGAAGTCTCTTCGGAAGTATTCTAAAAAGTCTCCTGTTGTCTTATCTACATCTGCATAGTCTAACAGATTGTTTGCAGCGAATAATGCACCACCCTCAAAAGATTTTGCTTTTGCAGTGTATCCACTATTTTGACCAACGATTGTTTCTTCTGGTAAAAATTGTGCTTCGGTAAATACCTCGATATAAAGTTTATTGGTTTCGTCTCCAATAACATCAATTCTTGCAGTTGCACCAGAAGTAGAACCAACTACATATTCACCAACTTCCCATGAACCAGTTTGTGTTGTACCTGTTGTATTTTGTTCATAAAGAAATCTTGCTTTGGATATAGGAGATGGAGAGAATGTCTGGTCTTCTTGAAGTAGACTTCCTTCTCCATCTTCTAAACCAACCTTTTCTAGGTCTGTACCCTTTTCATATATAAGGATACCCTTCTCCAAGAAATCAAAGTAAGCAGTTATAAACTTCTTAAATCCTTGTCCTTCCTCATTCATGTACTCTGGTAAGAGTTCATGTAATTGGTCAGTTATTCTTGTATTGAGAATGGGCATTTAATTATCCTTATGCAATAGTATAAGAGTTACCACCTAAAACAACCCAACCATAAGTTGAACCAGTATACAACATTTGTACACTGTCACCAGCTGTATCAAGTTGCACATAAGAACCACCTGTGAATGTGCCTGATGGAGTTACTCTTGGAGAACTACCACCATCTGACACTAGGACAAAATATTTAACTTGTCCTGTAGAACCATTTGGTAATGTTAAAACATCTGTTCCACTTGAACTAGATGTTAGGTAATGTGCCCATATACCAGCAGTTGCAGTTGCAGCGTTCGAACTGAATGATACAGCTTGAGCTGATTGTGCAAATCCTAGATAGTCTGGAAGGTTATTTAAAACATTACTGACTGTAACCTTTTTGTTTACTGGAGTACCAGAAGGGTCGTCAATAACATGAAGCAGGTCTTCGCCTGCAATGCCTGTCCCTAAATCGGACAATGCTGTTACTTTTTTATCTGCCATTTTAAGTTTCCTCTCTAATTTAGCATTTTAAAAACCCACACCATGTGGGAATATTACTTCATGCATACACATGAATCATAGTTTAGGAGTAACTAGATGAGGATGTATATCCCACCCCAGCACTCGTATCACCAGATGCGATGGTGTCTGTTGCACCAGTCACACTTATCAATGATGTGTTAATATCTAGAAGGTTACTTCTAAATGCAACTGCATCATATGAATTTGGAATCACTGTAAAGTGAATTGTTCCATCGGTATTACTTGTTGAAATTATATTAATACCATTAACTGTTATTTTACCATTTGTGTAATCAACTGTTCCTGCTTGATTATCACTATAAACTCTTGTTGAACCAACCATAGAATATCTTCGAAGATTTCCCTCTCCATCATCGTCAAAGAAAGAAGTCTGGGTATCACCAGATACGATAAATCCTGTTGTGGTAGTTATACCACCACCATGTTTGTTGTGACCAATATGTGGATTGTAGAAAGAGTTACCACTGCCAAATTCTACAGTGTAACCTTTACTCTCACTCAGTGTAGGTGAGATTGTTTTACGAAGCTTGACAGTTGTAGTGTTCGAAAGAATCGAGGATTCTGCACTGTCTATGTCTGTTGCTAGAACTGAGTGCCTAAAAATACTATCAAACCCACTTAGATAGGTACTGTCGTGTGTTACGATTGCAGCCCTAACAAGTGTTTCTAGTTCAGATACAGTTTTAGTTGTTGCACGAGGGTTATATTTGAAGTTACTGTTAACTACAATATCAATAATATCAGCATCAACTATTTGTGGTCTGACTGTTAACATATTTAGTGATTTCATTTTGTCTCTTAGGATAACTTTTTCAGAACTTGTTAATTTATTTACATTTTGGCCAGGTTTTATTGCAATGAATATTTTTCCATATTGTGGTGGGTCATTATCTTCTCCACCCCAAACTGAAATAGAATCTGCGCCTGGGTATAAAGTTTGTAGTTTAGATTTGTAATCGTCTACTGTTACTAGTCTATTTTGTGAGGTATAGAATTTAGAAGCTGCAAATTTAATTGAGTCTATTGATTCTTTTTCTTTACCACCAGAAGATTGTGTTACATTGATTATTGATACATCTGTATTATTTGCAATTGAATCTGTCATGGTAAATACTTTTGCACCATTTATATGGTCTTCATTTGTTACAAGATATGAGACTGTAATTTTATCTCCATCTAAAGGTTCTGCACTAATTACACCATCACCAAAGTAAACTTCAAATTGTCCTAAATCATTTTCTTGTATATACCATACTTTACTTGTAGAATCTAAAGAACTAATATCTGTAGATTGTGTCCATGCAGAACTTGAACCACCTGTTGATTCTATAGTAACTGTAATACTAGTTGTGTCTACACCTTCTTCTGTCAATGGGAATCTTTGATTTTGTACTTGACCATTGTATAAGAATATATCTGAGTTCATTATTCCTTGATATATTTCAAGTCCTTCAAATTTATAAACACCATTCAATGGTGATATTGTTTTTGATTCTAGTAATACAAATGGAAAATTAAATCCATCAAATACTGTATTAAATTTATGACCTCTATTAAGTGTAAGAGATGTAGGTACTGCACCACCAATGATAGGATTGTTTACTTGCATGTCTATAGTGGCCATTGATGAAGTTGCACTAGTCGGAGTATATCCAATTTCTTTTGCACGAGAAACTACATTCTTTCTTATTTGTGCAGTGTCTAAAAACAATTCAGATGCAACCATATTTGCATTGAATGCTGATACATGTGAACTATATGCAAGAAGGTCTATAAGTAAACTGATATTACTTCCTTCAAAGTTATAGTCTTTAAGAGTTTGTTGACCCTTAAGATATTCTTTTAAATTTTTTGAAATATCATCGAAGTCTAAATCGGTGATATTAATTTGTGAACTTTTAACTGCCATTATCGTACTCTCTCTAGTATAATTTCTAATTCCTGTGCCTCTTCCACACCTCTAATTCCATAATGAAGGTTGACATACATTCTATTATTCCTATCTTGATTTAAATATATCTCATCAATCATAACTCTAGGTTCAAAAGCTTCTATTGCTTCTGTAATTTGTTTTCTTATTTCAAATTTAGTAATATCATCTGCAAGTTCAAATAATAGAGCTCTAAGGTTTGCACCAAAGCCTGGTCTGAATGGTCTTTCATAATCGTTGGTCAACATAATATTTCTTATTGACCTTTTAACTGCATCCTTATCGTACTTAAGAATTAAGTCTCCACTAGAAGGATGTGGTGTGATATTCAAATCCATATCAGTATACCATCTTCTTGCAGTTACTTTGTTTTTATTTTTTCCATAAACTTGACTCATACTATTATTTATGCACCTTCTCCCACTAGATTGTCAATCGATATCTCTTTTGGAAAACCAAGAAACTCTAAGAACGAACATAGAGTAAATGGTATCGGTATATCATCTGGTATAAGTATTCCAATATACTTTTTAAGAGAATCTAAAACTGCTTCAAGTAACATTTGAGGTAGATTTCTTATGAAGTTATCAATTCTGTCTCTTAACTTATCTATGTTCCAGTTTGGAAAATCTATTTTTTTAAACTCACCTATTTCTTCTAAATCAATTAAGTCACCTAATGTCTCTGGTAAATCGAGTCCTACTAATTCTGCCTGACCAGCTATTTCTGATACTACTGGTAAAGGGTATGCAAGTAATTCTTCTTGGAAATCTTTACCTGCTTCTTTAAATTGTTTTTTTAATCCCATAAGAAATGCATCGGTATCAAAATCTAGTTGACCACCATTTACAACCATGCCTGGCAAACTTATTAGTAAGTCTAGGTAATCTGTAAATGGACTTCCAGCTGCCTTAATAGCTTCTATTACAGTTTCAAGAGCTGCATCTTCTAATATATCTTTTAGTGTACCAAAAATATTTCCTTGAAATAATTCTTTTACTTTTGCAACAAACTCTTTCCATGCTTTACTCATCTTAATTGCTGGTACATCGATACCATCTGTACCATCCCAGTTTTCTAAAACAAAATCTGGAACAAGTAAGTCTATTATTTCATCACCAGCTTCTTGGAATTCTGTTAAGAGTTTTGCTTTATAATCTGGGTCTGTTATTAATTTTTTAACATCAACTGTTATACCTGTAATTGGTTCTATAACAGTTAAAGGAATTGGTATTATTGAACTAAATTTTTCTGCAATGAAGACCAGTGGATATAATTTAAATTCTTCAATGATTGCTTGTATCTTACCTTCCCATTCTAATTCTGGTATATCTAAAGTAATACCATCCCAAGAATGAGATAAAGGAAATGCACCTAATAATTCTTCAAGAGGTTTAATATATTCCCAACCATATTGATTCCCAATAAAAATTATTATTTTTTCTAGGTCATCAGCAGTTGGTTTAACAACCTTCGGACATGGGACTTTAACTGGTTCAGTAGAGGTTGTCATTAATCGTACTTAGTACCATTGACTGATACATTTCCTTTTAATTTAATTGCACCTGTGGCTGTAAGATTAATATCAGAATCACATGTAATAAAAACATTACCACCATCTTCGGTTGTACCTTTTTTAGTAATTAAATTATAATCACCATTTGCAAGTTCTATATCTGCACTCCCAGCGATTAATATTTTTTTATCTTTTAATATTACCTCATAGGAATTATTCATAACCTTCATGACTGCATCACCTTTAGGCATAAACTCTATACGACTTCCAGACCTATGATATAAATGTAGTCTTTCGTGATTTGGTGTATCATCCATCTCTAGAATATGACCAGCCTCACTTTCTATCATATGATTATATGGATACTTCGGTGCAAGTCCTCTGTCATAATCTTCTTTGACTGTATTACCTTGGTGTTTTAATATTAAATTGTTAGGATAAACTGAACTACCACCTGTGATTGCATTTTGATTTACATCTGAAAGAGATTCTTTAGTGTAGGAGTCCCTAGGATAATTGATTCCTCTTTCTGCATTGTTTATTTTTACACCTTTACCATCGACAATAGGGTCTCCTGTAATATTAAATGTACCAGTTTTGGTGGTCGAAACTTCTAAAGAGGTCGGTCTGCCAAGAGGTGCATTATCTAGATTACCTAGTAGAGTCCAGTTCTTACCACTATCGGAATCAGTACCTTCACTTGTACCACTATAAGTGACATCGGATGAACCACTGATTATATCGGGCCCAAAGTTATCTTCTAGTTTCTCTGGTAAACGAGGGTCATTAAATCCAAACTCAGCCTTTCTTTCTTTTACAGTACTACTACCATCGTTACTTAAATTAATTCGGTAGTCCTTAGATGGAAACCCAAAGAGACTACCAATAACTACAAAGTCTTGCATATCGTGTTCGTCTCGGAAAAATCCCATAACAGTAGAACCTTCTACTAAACCATGTGGAGACATACCTAATCCAGAAAGTGCTGGTGCAGTGGTCGGCATAAGGACATCACTCCAAGGTAAATCGGAACTTGCAATGAGAGTCTTATTATCGGTATGTAAACCATATATTCTCACACGAACACGACCAACACTTAGTGGGTCATTTCGGTCTTCAACTACACCTGTATAAAAGTTATTCTGTAATCCTGTAAACTTTGCCATTTAATTATTCTCTATTATTTTAATTTTCGGTTCATGTCGTAATGGTAACACTTCTGAATTAGTATCTAAAAGAATGTAAGAACAAATAATTAATTCGTCTCCCACATCGGTAAGGTGTGCCCCTGCACCATTTACTTCAACTCGGTTTGAACCTCTAGGTAATGGTAGAACATATGTAGTATGTCTATTACCATTTGTCTTATTATATACATCTACCTGTTCATGAATTAGGAGTCCCACCTCATCCATGTAGTCTTCATCTATGAGAATAGAACCCTCATAGTCTACATCTGTATGTGTACAGACTGCATTATGTATCTTACTATTTAAAAAACACCTTATACCTTTCATTTCCCAGCTCATTATTGTATCCAACACACTGGATACACACACCAGTAGGGATTTGCAAATCCTAATAACCATAGAATTAAAATCCATAGTGGTATTTGTATCCAAGTTTTACCTTTAGACCACTCTCTAAACTTTAGAGCATGTGGTACAAGTTTATTATATAACCAATTAGTCATTTAGAATATCCAAAACATCAATAAGGTAAATCCTATACCTTTCATAAAACAAAACCATGCTAATCCATAATCATCTAACCCAGAAACTTCCATAAATTCATACATCATTTCTCTATGGGTTTTAATAATATCTTTTAACATATAATCTCCCTGTTTATAGTTTTATTTAGGAGTCCCATATAAAGGTTAGGAGTCCCACTACTTCCCAAGACATTTAGCCCCATCTCAAAGCCCTGGCAAAAAAAGTCTAGGAGTCCCAAAACACTGCTGCTCAGGTGGCCTAATGCTCAGGTGCTAACTCGTGGTCTAAGAAAGAATCCATAGGTACTTGGTGTCCTGTGGTTGTGCAGCTCAGCTGCGTTTGAAGGCCATCTTCATCTCCTGTCCAAGTGATACCTTCTACCAGCATCTTACCATTATGTGTCATCTCATCCTTTATCATGGTAGTATACTGTTGTTTCATATCTATCTCTATACACATACCAGCAGCTATATTCGTTCTGCCAGCGATTTGTATATTCATTCTATTATTTTTAAAGAGTTCTTCTACTCTAGTTCTATTAAATTTACTTAGAGTACTAGTCCCATATGACTCAGGCCCTACACCTTCACGGCCCCCAGAGAATGCAAAGGGATTCTGATAGTCAAAATAGACTGCCCCATGTCGTCTCTGTATATCTGGGCGCTTCTGGCCATCGACTGCTTGAGACATATCCTCTCCCTCTATACCGCCATCCTGTGGTATTTTAATGTTCTCGTCACCTATTCTAAAGTTAGGCGCCTTACCTAGGAGTTTATCCTTGTATTCTCCATCACCATTTAACTTAAATTGTTGACTAAAGTTTGCATCTATAGTCTGATAGGTCTTGCTTTTCGTATCAAATAATGTTATACTACCACTGTATAGTCCATGCTGATGGCTTTCAATAGTGTTGTGAAGGTCTATTTTATTAAATGCTAGGATATCATGACCAGTTCCTTCCTCAAAATCATAGTTAAATGTCTCATTACCATCACTCATACGCGGTGCAAATGATACTCTGCCATTCAAATAAGTCCTAGCACCCATGTTTCTCACTGAATGAAACTTGAATCCCTCGGTTGCTGTCTGGTAGAAATAGAAAGAATCCCCATATGTATCGTCATTAGGGTCACATGTATGGTCTCTCAGCCACTCTAAGGTCTTATATACAGTCCAGTTAGGTACTACGAGACGACTTTGTTTCCCCACATTAGTCCTAAACTCAGTGAAGAAGTTACCGAGTTCCTTCCCCCCTTTCACACGGGCTAGAGACACTTTTTTATTATCTAAAAAACCCAAATATTGTTTACATATATTTCCGATTAAATTCGAGGTGTGATTCCTATATGCCTGAGATATTCTCTGAGTTCTTGCTTCATAGAGTAATGGTGAACAGAATTGGAGTTGATAAAATTGTCTTTTAGGGTTTTCTATGTCTACAAACTTAGCAGATACATTAAATATTCGGAATACTTGATTAATTCTTTGTTCTTCTGGGACTATTTCTTCATTTTTTTGTATACCACCGATATGTATTCGAATATATTCCTGTCCAGTAAAGCCTATTCTATTATATAAATTCTGACCATCTAATAAAGTAATACTACCAGTAAGGAACATATCATATATACTCTCATTTATTGTAAATGATTGCATTAAATTACTTACTTCATAGGTATTACCCTCTTGGTTTGATATGGATATACTCTCAATTCTATAAGAGTTTACTCTATTACTTCCTACTGTGATTGGCATATATTACTCTCTTATCATACTCTTGAATTCTCTGAGAACTTGTTCTATATATCGTGGTTTAATATACCTTATAGACCTCTTATCCTCGTTGAAATCAACTTCATAATCATGGTTAGATACTAGGGTATTTCCTGTACTTACTGAGGTTTTGAGACCCTCTGGAGTTGTGTAGTGATGTGGTGAGTCTGAAAAATCTCGAACCGAACTGAGAGTAAAACTCTTCTGGGAGCCTGTGACTGTTTCGTTTATTGTAAATGAACCTTCGATATCGTTAAGTACTATCTGGTTGTTTGTAGGGTCTACTTTGGTGACATATCCGAAGGCCGAACTGGTAGAACCTACTACCTTTTCTCCTTGTAAAAATTTTGCCGAACTGGAAACAATATCTGTGGTGTTGTTTGCAACCAGACATCTACCAGAATATTTTCTTTTTATGAATCTTTCTAATATATTAAATGACATTGGCCAGTCATCATATACTGCAAGGTGGTCGTTTACCATCCAAAATAACCAGTACATTGTAGAATCTCCATATAATTTATATGCAGTTACATCTGGTCTATCTTGTTGACCGATTTGATAGAATTCATATCCTGTTGTAGATGCTAATACATCCGATGATACTCTAATATTACGAAATATATCCTTTGCTTCTATTAAATTACCATCATTTTTGAGGTCAAAATCAATAGTTGGATAGTGTCTAAAATAATCTTGTGGCATTATTATCCCCCTGTACCATTACCTTGTGAGTTGAAATCAGATGCCAACCATGGTTTATTATTTTCTCTAAACCATCTATTTTTATCTGCTTGAGATAATGCATCCCATTTATCTTTGTTAGTTGTAGCTCCAAAATAACCACCAAATACATCGAAAGTCACTGGGTCAAAATCTTTTGGATAACCATTTTCTCTTATTTCTTCCTCATAGGTACTTTGTTGTGTTGCTGATATATCCTCTGCATTAATATTCTTTTCGAATTCATCAATCTCTGTTTGAACCTCTTGTTTTTTACCTTTTGCAGCTGCACGAACTCTATCAACATATCTTAATCTATCGATGTTGAGTATTTCTTGGAATACTAGTGATAAAGTAACACCATTAGGGTAATGTTGCAACCCACGAACTCTTTTAAGCTCAGATTTTTTTTCTTCCCCTTGTCCTGTTTCTATAGTTACATCTGTTTCTTGAATACCTTCTATAAATGACATATCTTTACCACCAGAATAGTCTACATCACATGATTTTAAGAAACAATTTTGTGGATGTTCTATATGTCCTAATATAGGGCCTTTAAAATCAATACTAAATTCAGATGGCATAATCATCATTCTTCTGTTTCTATTAGTTGACATAGGTAACATAAGAGTCTTAAATAAAGTAATTATCTTAGTTATTTCCTCTGCATCTTTTACATTATATGGTGTCAATTGGAATGTATAACTATGGTCTCTGAATGATACTCCTTGGAATGTATTAAATTTAGGATTATCTATTACTACACCCTTCTGGAAAGCTTGGAATGCAACCATAGATTGTTTTGCTTTATCAAACATCTCACCAACCATTGCTGGAGCTTCTCCAACAACACCACTAATATCTGCATTATTGAGTAGTTTATCCATTGCAACATCTGACATACCTATTTCTTTCTGTTCATATTCTACATTAATTGCATCTTTTACACCACTTGGAAAATATAATGCAATTGTAGCATCCATTGATTCTAATGTTGAATTTTCGACCTTATCACCATCTCTTGAATCAGTTATCTGTTGTATACCATGTGAATCAAGTCCATCTCTTGCAGCTTGTGTTAGTGTTGCATCAAATGATTTTGGTACACTTCTAAATATAATCCAGTTATCTACATATCTGTTGTCATCTGTTGGAAATCTAAGTATCTTTCTTGCATTTTTAGCTGTATATCCACCAGAACCAGCATTATTTTGTTCTAAAGCTTTCTCTGCAACCTTTCTTTCTTCTGCACTTAATAGACCTTGTTCTGTAATTCCTTCTGGAATGTTAGATATATTGATACCAGTTTTCATTGCAATTAAGTCATCTAATGCACCTGCTATTTTTGAGTTGAATAATTTCTGTTTACCAGTTAATGCTGAGTTAAGGTCTTCCTTGATTGAACCAAGTAGTTTACCTTTTAGTTTTTTGAAAAATGACATCTATAAATACCTATATGAGTTTTAATATGTATAAGGTATTTATATGAGTTACAAGGGAAGATTCAAACCAAAACAGTATAAAAAGTATAAAGGTGACCCTACTAAGGTGGTATATCGTTCTATGTGGGAACTAAGGTTTATGAAGTATTGTGACTCAAATCCATCTATATTAGAATGGTCAAGTGAAGAAATAATCATACCATATCGTGGTTTAGATGGTAAGATACATAGATACTTCCCAGACTTCTGGATTAAATATAAAAATGCTGAAGGTAATATTAAATGTGAAATAATAGAAGTAAAACCAAAAGCACAAACAAAAAAACCCACTAAGAAAAATAAACACTATGGTAAATATTTAAAAGAAGCACGAACTTATGGTATTAATCAATTAAAATGGGAAGCTGCAGAAGAATATTGCAAAGATAGACAATATAAATTTAGAATATTAACAGAAGACCATTTAAAGAAATAAAAAAAACCCACCATATCATCATATCAAGTATGAATTCGAGGTGGGTTTTTGACGATGGTTCTTATGATAGCAATCGTCTAAATGGGGAAGTTCATTAATAAGTACTCGGTGTTTCGAACCACTGTTTCCTTACCATCGTGAGCGAGATTTCGTAAAAACCTACTAAATGTTAGACGATTGTACTCTCTTATTCACCTAGAATCTAACATGACAAGTCATCCGATAACATCTGGTTACTCATTTCACCAACTTCCACCTCACACCTATTGTTTTCTTAGGGACACCATGACCCCACTTATCTACATACTCTGTAACTTGGACATCTTAACGCTCGAAATATTTACAATTCTTCCGACTACCATCATGATGCACGCTTGAGTCTCATCTCTTGTTTTTACATCAATCATCGTACACGCTTCCAAGTCAAGTACAAGGGATACTAACCCTCTCTCGTATATCACCACTCTATTATCCCAACAACTCTAAGTATAACCAATCTACCAACAGGAGTACGCAATGCCCTCGTTGTGAGTCAACCGATAATAGTCCTTTTGTCATCATTCATGCTACCCATCCTCATCATTTGACCCTCTGGAGACTCCAGTTAGATTCTGGGTAATTCCCACCCCAGACTACTCCATACAGACGCCCCAAATGACGAGACTTCACACTTTTTGATACTGATAGTTCCACCCAATCTAGATATCTAGATACCTCTAAATTTTACAATAGAGTCCAGTAAAAGAAATTCTATGACCGCTCTCGCTCAGATAGTGAAGTTGTTAACCACTTATATTGAATGACACTAGGGTCAATCTCAGTGTAGGGTTCTTACCCCCCAACTCAACGATTTACGATAAGTCTTATGCTCTGATTTTATTATCAGACAGTTCAGATAATCACACACCACTTCTCCACTGTACCCTCAGTACAGACAGGATTCGAACCTGTGACCTCTCAACGACTTTTGAACTTCGTGACTGTTTTCTAATGATTAAGAACCTTGCAACACAAGTATCATCTGGATTAAATCTTAATCAAGTAGGATTTTCTCTAATTTTTACAAGTCCGAATCCTCAAGTACTTGGTAATTCTCAATTACAAGAGTATTATACAAAAAAATGTACCTATGATGCAACTATATTTTATACTTTATCCTAGACTTGGATAGTGAAGTGCAGAATGTTTACCATTTGAACCACCACCAGTGGCTGCAAATTGAGTTCTTCTGACATTTGTGACATTTGATACTGGAGAAGCTTGTACTGCAACAACATTATTTCCACTAGAACTATCTGTATTAGTAGGTGCTACATTAACAGGTATAGGGCCACCAGAATTAAAGTTGAATGATACATTTTCTAAGTTTTTAACTGAATCTGTGATGTCTTCAAAGAAACCTACTTGGTCTGAATCTAAGTTATCCATTGCAGATGTTATTTCTTTAAGACCTTTTCCAGCAAGAGACATTTGGTCTCCAATACCTTCACTGAAATTGATACTCATAAGTTGTTCTAATTTACTAACACCATCTATTCCAAAGAATCCACCAATTAAATCAGTAAATTTTACACTTGGCAATTTAAATCCATCCATTGCCTCTTTTGTTCCTTGTATATTTTCAAGTGCCATGTCCATGTCACCAGACATATTATTAATGAATCTAGCAAGTATATCTAATTGATTTTCATTACCTACGAGTTGATTGAAGTCAAACTTACCAGAAACACCTATCTCTGCAATTTTTTTGAATTCTTCTGATATTGAAGCGATACCTCTAATATTCCTTTGTAAGCCTGGAATATTTAATTGTTCGAAAGGCATTATACTCTCTGCAAAACTACCTAATCCTTTACCAACTACAACTAAAGTGCCAATTAAACCCATTATTGCAAGAGCACCAGCACCCATAATCAATGCACCGATACCAGTAGAAACAATTCCACCGAGAACTCCCATCAAAGTTGCAAGTCCTAACATACTACCAAGAACTTTGAGCATGTTTACCTTACCAAACTTTTGCATTCCATCAAATGCACCCATTTTTTCACCAAGTGCAAATGAACCAAAGACAGCAGTCAAACCAATTGCAAGTGCAGCTCCACCTACAACTAATGCCTTACCTAATGCAAATGAGGCTTTACCAAACAAGGTCATACCTTTTGCAGCTGCAATCATACCAGCACCAGCTGCACCACCAATTGTAGATGCAGTTGTTAAGAATATGGATGCAGATATAAATCTATTTGGGCCACTACCACCTTCCTCACCAGACTCAGCTGGTTCTGGTTGACCATCATTTGCAAGACTACCAGAAACCATTCCAGATTTCATTTGTTGTCTCTTCATTTGTTCATCATTTTTAAGACTAGCTCTTTGGAAGAATTTAGTTTGTTTCCTATCTGCTAATCTATCTTGAATTTGTCTTTTACCAAATGCAACTATATTAAGAAATATTGACCCAACAACTCTACCAAGAGTACCAAGAATTGTACCTAAGAATGGTATTTGTTGAATGACACCGACAATAGGGCCAAAGAAAGATAAAGTTTTATCAAAATCTGAAGCAATTGAACTCTTAAGAGTATCAAATTGACCTGCGAAAGTTAATGAACCACCTTCTTCTATTTTAGCAAATTGTTTTTTTACAAAACCACCGAAAGTAACATCAGCAAACTTAGCAAACCCTTTCTCGAAACCAGTTAAAGTTCTACCAAACTTCATCATTTCTTCGAGTTGTGTTTTCTCTAATTCTAATCTTTCTACTTCTGGATTATCTTTAATATTTTGACCAGTCTCTTCTAAGACTTCTTTAACTTTATCGAGTCTTTCCTTATTAAGTTCTAGTTGTCCTTTAAGACCTGCCAACTGTCTTGCTTGTTCTTTACCAATTCCAACTTGTTCTAATATGGCAGACCTTTCAAAACTTTTAGTTTGTTCGTCTGTTAATCCTTCAATACCTTTAGCCATTTCCTTTTGCACTTCTAAATTGTCTTGTAGACCTTTAGTAGTTTTTGCAGTACTTCTTCTTAGTACAGTAAGTGCTTTATTGATAAGCTTTTCAGCTTCGGTATTTGTTAAATTGTTCTCGTCTGACATAGTAGTATTTATCTATTTTTTTGCATTAGTGTCATGTTCTTTTGCAGCGGAGTTGACATATAGTCCAAACCATGCAGCTCCAGCACCTACCAGAATACTGATAAGACCAGATTGTTCCATTGAAGGTTCTGGTAATTCCATGAACCAAATGGCTGCATAATACACTAAGAATATGTAAACACTTAAGAATGCACGAGGCCAGATTCTCCATGCATCAACTGTTCTTGCAAGGTGAACCCACTTTTGCCAAGGGTTTACTGTGTCATTTGCTTTAAGGTCTCTAATTTCATCCTTAAGGGCACCATTCTCTTGAATCATCTCCATGAACTTTGATAAGTCCATTTCGACTTCGTTACGCGACATATCGCCACCAAATCTTTCTCTATCACTCATAATACTCTCCTATTAATTTTGAGCCTGTTTTCTTTTCAACTCCTCATCTTCAAGGAATTGAACTAGTAGAGAGACATATATCTCCCTTTCCCAAGGATGCATACCATCCAATTCTTCTAATGACCAATTATGATGTTGTATTAGACCAAAGTTTGTATTGATATAGTTTGCGAGTGTTTCATGAGAAAGGGCTAGACGAAAAAATTCTGGATTCCTTCTAATCTTACCTTATTTTCTGTATCACATTTAACACAATTATATTCAACTTCTTTAACTAACTTTGGAAGGTCATTAAACCACTCCATCATATGAGTAAATTGTTCTGTAGACATTTCATTAAGAAAGACACTAAGTTCTTTTGATGTGACATCATTTCTTTTAATCACATCATCTATAGTAATGATTTCTCTAACAGACATTTCTAGGACATCAAAGATATTAGAAGTAGTTATATTATCGATATCTTGTATCATACCTTGTACTTCACTAAAGTTAGGAACTGAAAGTCTAATCGATACTTCATCTGTTAACTTGACAATATCAGATTTTACTTCACCCTCAACACCAACACTTAATAAGTCAATGTCTACTGGTGTTTGTCCATCACATTCACTGTTACATCCTAGAACAATTCTACTTGTTTCACCTACAGATTTAATACGAACTTGTAAAAACAAGTACTCTAAATCTGTATTTGATAACTCCCTTACAGTCATTGTTGAATCTGGTAGTCCACAACATGATTCTACTAGATTTATGACTGTATGAGTTATCGTTTTTACCTTGTCTTCTTCAAGAGCCTGTAACAATACCTTCTGTTCACCTACTGTGAATGGTCGATATTTAGCCTCTATTCCAGAGACAGGTAATTTACAAAAATACTCTACAGTATTTAATTTAGGTAATGCCATAATATACTCCTATATGTTTAACCATAGATTGCGTCTTCAATCTTACCTTTTAAATTATTTGTTACTTTACCTAAAGCCTTATCTAAAAATCCTGTGAATAGATTAGAAGGCTTCCGATTATTAAATTCACTATACCAATATCTATAACGAAACTGTGCATTAAACTTCATAATATCTACATTTTCGTATCCTACAGTTACAGCACCAAGTTGTAATGGAAATGCATCTGTCATAACACATCGATAATTAACATTATCATGTTTATCTAACATTTCTAGATATATCAGACCAATGTAATCATCATGAAATCTGCTATGGAAGTTACCAGTATGAAGACCATTTATTGATTGTTGCCACATTTCTATGAGTTCTCTATCTTCAAAGTCATTTGTCATATAAAATGAACAGTCAAATTGGTCATACTGTGGTTTATGTGGGATTGCTCTTTTAGGGCCATACTCCGATTCTTCTTGAGTAAAGAATCCTCTGCCTGGCAAGTTTGCACTTTCACACTTTAAACCTCTTACTGCAAGACCATTGTTAAGGTTACCCATACCAAACATTGCAACATTATATCGATTGTTTCTTTGTAAACCATCTATTTGTGCTTTAAATCTGTCTATCTTCATACCATTTTTTTCCTACTTTCTTTCCATACATTTTGTAGAGACGATTTCTTAAATGACTCAGTTGGTAAGAATATTGCAATCTCCCAGTCAGCACTGTCTACAATTGCAAATTTACTTCTAACTTGACTTGACAAATAATGTTTTGTACATGCTTTGAAGTATGGTTTACCAGATGCATTCTTTAAAAAACTATATGAGATATTAAATCTAGTAGTTCTATCAAACTTTTCGTTTGTAGTCCTATCATACAATTCATCTAAAAATGCAGCTCTTAATGTATGTGGTAAGTAATGTAAATTTAATCCTAAGAACCCACCTTTTGCTGGTTCTATTGGTATTACTAGAGGAAATCTATCGTAATAAGGTAGTGTTCGTTTGTGTTTTGGGTCGTACATCATCATGTACATATCACCAAATATAGGTCTTGCTCGTTGTCGTGCATCCCTTAGTATTTCAGTACGATTGACTGACTTTAACGATGCAACACGACTACGAAACCATCTTTGAGACTCTTTAGTTCTGGCTTGTATACCACCACGAAATGCCTCTCGTTCTAACTTGTCAAATAGTTTTCCTGCCATACATGTATTTATACCACATAGACAGGTAGACTTGGTATTACAAACCTAAATCTTTACCCCACGGCCCTTCATACTGAGGTGAAGGTGTAGGATATTTGTCTTTTCTTTGATATTTTGATTTGTCCTTATGGACTTTGGTTAGACTATGTTTAGGGGTCTTCTTGCGTGTTTTGACCTTTGGTTCTTTCTTACCAAATATCTTTTCCCAGTTATCTTTAACTTGTTTATCACTGACCACTGTAGGTCTCCTTTTAGAACCCTTTCCCATAATAATTTAGAAGTGTTAGGAGCCCCTCATTTTTCCCGCTCTCTAACTTGATATCCTCTGCCGCATCGATATCTTACCACGATTATGTACCCAAACCTCAACCATCCTACTTGGTACATCCTCTGAGTCAAGTGGTAACTCAGCCCCCTAAGTCAATCCTATTAGTGCATAGTATATTTATAATTCAAATAAATTAGGATTGACAATCCTTACACATCATTTGCAAGTTTTTGGAAGTATGAAAGTGATTCATCTTCCTCTACATCTGCTGATGCAGTTGTAGGTTCTGCAATTGTTGGTTCTGGACTTGGAAATGCAACATCATCCATGTCAGATGCAACTGAAGCTGCAGTTGCAGTGGATGCTGTTATTCCCAAAACTCTGTCGAGTTTTTGTTTCAACTCATCATAAGATTTGAATTCACTAGGTGCAATCACATCTTGCAATGAATGTTGACTATTCCAGATTGCTTCTAATTTTGCATCATCTTCTGATAATGGTTTAGAAGTTGCAAACTCAGACTTGTCATAGTTCCAGTATCCATCTACTTTACGAACTTTGATTTTAAAGTCTGCACCTTCCCATAAATCAAATGGATTCATAGGTGTTTCATCTTGAAACTGTGGTTGCATTCTGTCTTTCAACATTTCGAAGATTTTCTTCCCATATCTGAATAGGAATACTTTACCTTCATTTTCTGGATGTGTAGGGTCAGAAACTACAAGAATGTTTGACACATAGTGCAACCTTCTTTTCTGTTTCCTTGCTATATCCTTATTGGCCTCTAGACCAGAGTTCCACAATTCAGTATTGTGTTCTGATACTGGGTCTTTCTCATTAAGAGTCGTTAGAGACTTCTCAATGTACCATCCACCTGGCCCTTGGAAACCATGGTCAAAGTATTGAACCCAAGGCATATCCTCGTTTTGTGATGCTGGTAAGAATCTTACAACTGCATAACCATTACCAGTTTTATCTAAATCGATTTTCCAGTATCGGTCATCATTGTATGATTTGGTTTCTCCACCACTAGAAGTTTTTTCTAATGATGCTTGTAAGGTGTCGAATCCACCTCTAGATTTTTTTAAGTCTTGAAATGACATAATTATATCCTCGTATTAGCATTGTATTGCATTGTATTAATATTATTAAACCAAGTATTGTTCCAAAGGTTCAACACTTAATTCATCCTTCATTATATAATAGTCTATGTTTTGGAATCTGTCAACTAAAATCTTTAGTTGGTCTGTCTGGGATATCCAACCTTGGTCACCAGTCTCAACAAGTCTGTTGTTTTCTGGGTCGTCTTCTGTCCCATAACATCGAGTTCCAGCATAGATGTTATTATATTTAGTCGAATCGTAATTCCAAATAGAATCAAATCCAACAAAAACTACATTATCGTAGTCGTGGTTCATTGATGCCATTGCAGCTGCAGTAGTACCAGCAAACCAATTCTCAAATAGGTGGTAATCATCTTCTGGCCCA
>Ga0209503_10000493_pt1 | contig 24099 bp, 50 predicted proteins | sample SouAtlMetagenome_2_FD_187448 | JGI IMG/M metagenome (GOLD analysis project Ga0209503, IMG submission 187448) | Marine eukaryotic phytoplankton communities from Atlantic Ocean - South Atlantic ANT15 Metagenome (SPAdes) (version 2) | ecosystem: Environmental > Aquatic > Marine > Oceanic | place... | reverse complement strand
TGAAAGTCTGTTTGTACCATTTCATCAGGACTTGATACTGTTTTTCTTAATAGCTGTGGCAAATCAAATGCATGCCAAGTCCAACTCCAATCTGTATCTATTACTATATATCCTGTTTGTACTTCATTTCTATGAAAACTTGTAGTCATAGGGCTTCCAGGATATACTATATTTCTTTGTGTATTGCTGTGTGCATGTAAGTCTCCTGCAAATACAGTTTTAAACTTACTAAATCTTTCTAAGTCTACTTCAGGTACAACATGAGGGGGTATTTCTCCTCTTACATGAGTAAATAAGTAGTCTGTTTTTACTCCTTCTATACTTCCCTTTTTATGTAAGTCAGCATAAGGTAATATTGCCCAGCCTTCTGGGTGTTCATAGTATTCATCGATTACTATTACTTCTGGGTTTATTTCATTTGTAACTCTTTTCAGATTACTAAAGAATGTAGTATTCTTTTTAGTAGCCTCATGGTTACCATCAAAAATAATTGTAGGAATACTACATTGCTTTACAAAATCAAAGTATAGAGTCAGCTCGTCCATTGAGGGAACTCGGTCAAACAAGTCCCCTCCAATGATATGTAATTTACAATCGTGCTGTTCTATAGCTTCTTCTACCTGCTGAAAGAATAACTTGTATCGAGTACAAGCCCATGGTACTGGAACATTCTTTTGTCCAAGTTTTATGTGCCAATCAGCGGTAAATAAAATCATGCTACGAACTCGTCTCCTGCAGCCCATGAGCAACCAGTTAATCCACCTGCTCGTAGTGCGTGTAAAGTTCTAATGATTTCATCGACATTTCTTCCTGTGTCAAGTGCATTGACTGAAACATGCTGAATAATACCTTCTGGGTCTACTATGTAAGTAGCTCTATAAGGTACAAATTCTTCGCTTACTATTTCTAAATCTTCTGCTAACATATTTCCTGAGTCTGCAAGTAATGGAAAAGAAACATCTTCTAATATTGGGTTATTTTCTAACCATTCAAGATGACAGTATTCGTTATCTGGACTAATGCCATATACACTACAGTCCTCTTGTTCTGCAACTTTTTCAAATGCTACGATTTCTGTAGGACAGATAAATGTAAAATCTTTTGGGTAAAAGAAAATTACTTTCCAATCTCCTTGTTCATCATCAGTATAGACTTGTTTTATGACTTTATTAGGATTAATGCCTACTACACCGTTAAGTGTGGTATGAGGAAATTCTTCTCCAACTCCTATCATTAGACATCAAACTCCTCAGCAGCAGTTTCGTCGCTGTTACTGGAGCCTGCCCTAATTCTATCAAGAAGCTCTTTCTGAGCATCAGGAGTAGGTCTAGGTAATACTTCGTCCATTGATTTTAATTCTGCAACCAATTCCATTTCGTTGTCATCGAGTGCTCTATTTTTGCACTTAAGTGCTTGTAGTTGGTACTCTACATTATATGCCATAGGTCCAGTCTTTACTCTTTTGAAGTGGACGTCCCAACCAGTTTCTAAATCTGTAGGGTCACCTAAATCTTCTGCAGCAACTTTAATTTGCTCCATTAGTTTCTTCTTGAGATTTAAGACTTTTACTTTGCCATCATGTATGCATTGAATTGCATAAGACCAACCACACTTTAATTCAGGGTGGTATTCTCTAACCCAGTCTTTTTCTAGGTTATTAAATAGTTCCTTCTCTCTATCAAATGATAGACATTCGAAAGGTAAGTTCTTACCGTTCTCACCTTTTAACCAGTAAACGTATCTTGCACAGATATCGCCTACCATTCTTACTTTATTGTCGCCTTCGACATATTGATAACTGTCAATTTTATTTTTGACAGCTTCACCTTTTGATTCATTAAATTTTAGTGCCATTCTAATTCCTTTAGGCTTGTGATTTCTTCAAACTTAAAATGTATTCTATCATTTTCAATCCAAAGTAATCTATTGTTGTTTATAATATCTTGCTTACCATTATAGTGCAGCAAGTCCAATGTGGTATCTTTTGTTGTATTGTATGCGAACAGACTGCGCAGGGAAGCGATACCTGCATACTGCGCAATCTCTTTGTCTGAATACAATCTTCGTTGGATAAATAAGGGTTCAGGATTGACGAGAAAACTGTTTCCATAGAAACTTTTCTGCCAAAACTTGTATATTCTGTCTTTCCTATTGACTGGGGGCAGTCGATAAGTCAAAATATGAAGGATAGTTAGTATGTCTGACACACTACTATTTGCCTCTTTCTTAATTTTTTTCCAATTATAGAGTATCATTATATCAAAAAATATACCGCTTGTCAAGAATTATTTTTCCAATGTTATATAGCTTTAACATCATAACCTTGTTTTATGTAGTAACCCATTCTCGCTCCAGCCTGCCGTCTTGCTGTACGACCGACTAAGTGAATATCAACGATGATTGGTTGCTGTTTTCCTTCGTATATTCGGATTATACGACCTATCAACTGTGTTAATAGTGGTTCATTGTTCACGGGTGTTGCCAGAATAAGACAACTTAGACAGTCTAAACTAATTCCTTCACTAAATATAGACTGTGTCCCAAATAATACATCTTTTTCTCCGAATACTTGTTTTAGCATAGCAGGGCGTTCTTCATGTGGAACTTTTCCTGTTACGCAGATTGCATTACTCCCTACAAGTTTCGTGCAATTTTGTAAAAAATCAACTCGGTCGCTTACAACTAATACCTTGTGTCCTTTTGCCGCATAGTTTGCTGCAAGAAGCGCAACTTGATTTTGGTACTCAAAGTTGTACGCAATAGCGTTGATTCGATTTGCCCATGGGGTTTGCGCCCCATCAGGAAACCTTATACCTGACGGTACCACGTCAACTCGTGGCACAAGATAGTTCTCCTTTGGTGGTTTAAACACCGTGTCAGAGAAATAGTCTCGGAATATAACATGCTTGCCATCTTTTCTTTCCATCGTTCCTGTTAATCCTATCTTATATCTTGCGTGACTCGCATCAATAATTCGTGTAAATGTCGGTGATGAAACGTGATGCATTTCGTCCAGAATGAGTGTCCCGAAACTCTTTTGAATCTCGGGTATTCTTCTGTACAAAGTTTGTATATTCCCTACTACGATTGGAGACTCTATTTCAAATCTTCCACTACCTAGCACACCCGCCGTAACCCCGAGTGATTTTTGTACTTCTTTTTCCCATTGACTACGAAGTTGTAGAGTGTGTGTTACTATGAGTGTTTTCTGTTTAAGCTTATTTGCAATAGCTAAAGCTGTTACAGTCTTTCCCCAACTGACCCAAGCATTAATAATACTACTGTCATTTAAGTCGTCATAGACGGCTTGTTGGGAAGGTCGTAACTCATACGCAAAGTCGAATTGTGGAATCTCTATGCAAGTTCTCTTATCAACTATTTCGTAATCATTTGGGATTAAATCCGTCCTTCCGATAGGTAATGAGACTAACCCTTTACGAATTACTCCCATATTCTTTATAACGAAAGGCGGGTCTGATGGATTTCTTGGAGGTATAGTATAAGTAAGTTCTTCGTCAATCTTTGATTGCAAAGCTGAGTCTACATTCATGTAGATTCTGTTACTTAATACTGCTTTCATATTTTCCGCCAAGTTTTCTTTTTCATTTCATTTGCAAACTCATAGATAAATGCAGGTTGATTTTGTAGATATAAGACTCCAGCATACTTTGCAGTAACTGGTCTTACTTCTTCAAAGGGTGAAGGAATATCCTTTACCCAAACAAGAGTACATACATCTTTTTTCTGTATTTTTTCTATTCGTTTATAAATTATATTTGCTTTTGTTGTTTTGTTGTAGACAAAATACTTGCCTTTGGTATCAACATAAAATTTACCTCTGTGCTTGACGAGGCTGCGAAAATCCCTAAGCATATACTTAAGAGGATACAGACTCTTAAATGGTGACTGTATTCTTCGTATGCCAATAGTTTCTCCTTTCATGTTATAATCATCAACCACACCCATAGTTCCATCACTCTGAGTGCACCATAATATATTGTCTTGTTTTTCAGCTTCTCCTGACAACACATAAACAGGAAAAGTTAAATCTTTTAAGTTCATTTAGGGTTTTAAGAACTCTGGTTTATCAAAAAAGATAAACATTGTAATAAAGGGTAAAAGACCAAATCCAATAACAAAAATTGCTGGTAATATTACTGCCCATAACATAGGGCTTTCTGCCATAAAATCTAAATCTTTATTATTCATACCTTTTTTCTTCTCCTCGTCTGTATACTCAGGGTATCTTATTTTTAATAGATACTCTTTAACATGACGAGGAGTATTTGGGTCATTTATCCTTTCTATTTGACTTTCTGTCATTTGCTCTAGGGGGAGGTTATCTTGTTTCATTTAAAAGTATCTATATATGCCTGTAAATTTTGCATATCCTCTGTTGATAAATTTGCTGCTTGTCCCCACATAAGTGCAGACTGAGCTCCTCTTGTTTCTCCATTTTTATACTGAGTTAGCATCTTCACTATAGAAGTGCTTCCTACTAGTTTTGGCCCTATGCCTCCTTCTCCTTTCATGCCATGACACATATTACAATTAACATATGTCTTTGCACCTTTGTCTGCAGGACTTTCTCCTTGCATTGCAATTCTTTTTGCTTCTAGTTGTTCTGAGAATGTTCCATACTCTGCAGTATATTCTTCATAACATTCTCCCCAACAACCATGAACATCTGTATAGCCTTTTACTTCTGCATTACTAATTGTAGCATAAAAAATACCTGATATTCCTAATACTCCTACAGTTGCAGTTATTAACGCATCTTTCATGTATTATCTCCTTGTACATACTTTGCAGTAGACTGCATATCAAAAACTTTACTTTGCTTATTTTTATCCCTCATTATTTCACTAAGCTTAGCCGTTTTTATTCTTTTATCTTGGAGGGAAAGTACAGAACATAATATTAGTGTAAAACTCATTATACAGAATGTTAATAAATAACCTGTGTAACTCATTTCTTCCATTATAATTCTCCATACTTACTATCAAATTTACCAAAGGAATAATCATCTCCAATATCAAAATCACAACCAATAGGTGTGCCTGAGATGGATATTCCTCTATCTTTTTGCACATTTCTTCTAACAACTTCGCAGTAATCTTCTACTTCTTCTTCATCTACTTCAGCTAAAATAGAGTCATGTACAAGAGCAAATATTTGAGCTCTCATACCTCGTTCTTTAACTTCTTTATGTGTATCTATGGCTCCGAGTAAATTTACATCAGATGCGATAGATTGTACTAAAAAGTTAATACCACTACGAACTTCATGTGCTGCTATACCTTTATCTTCACTAAAGACATTAGGTAATCTTCTTTTTCTTCCAAAATAAGAATATATAAATCCATTATCTTGAATGAATTGTTTAGACCTGTCTAACCAAGTTTTTAGTCCGTGAAACTGTCTAAAATAATCTTCAATAACTTCTTTTGCTTGAGTTGTGCTAAAATATTTGCCTGAGTCTTTTGATACTTGTTCACTAATCTTTTTCGGACCAGCACCATACATTATACCAAAAGTTACTGCTTTAGCCATTTGTCTCTCTGTAGAGTAGTGTTCTGTAACTTCTTCTACTGCACCAGGCAAATTGAATACTAACTTAGCAATTTGACTATGGAAGTTTCCTCCATCTTTAAATACTTTCATTAGTGCTTCATCTTTAGCCAATACAGCCGCACAATATACCTCTGCAGTAGTTAAATCCATTGCAACAATCTTATTACCCTCTTTTGCTTTGATACAACCTTTTACTATTGGATTATCTCTAGGAATTTGTTGCATATTCATTTTTCCACTAGAAGATAATCTACCTGAAGTTGTTCCATGTAAATTAAAATTAGTTCTTAATCTACTATCTCTATCTAGTTGAGGATATATTTTATCTAAATATGTAGATTTAATTTTTACTTTTTGTCTTATATCCAAAACTAATCGTGGTATTTCATGTACTTCTGCGAGTTTTCCTAATACTTCTGCATCAGTACTATTCGCACCTGTACCAGTCTTTTTACCAGTTGGTGTTAGTTGTAAAAAGTCAAATAGTAAACCACGAAGTTGTACTGTACTATTTGGATTGAAGTCTTTTCCTTGTGCGTCTTCAAACATCTTTACAGCTGGATATCTATATAGTTTTTCAACTGCTTCATCAATTTCTTGTTGCATAAGTGCTGTAGACTTCATTAATCTATCTTTGTCAAATGGAACACCATAATCTTGTGCATCAATTAAAAATCTACAACCTTCTATTAGAATATCTCTGTACACGCTGTGCATTTTTTCATTCTTTACTAATGCTGCTTCAAACTTTTGAAACAACAAAAAAGTACATACCGCATCCATTGCAGCATAGTCTTTCATTATGTCAAACGGAATCATATCCCAAGAGAAACTATCTTTTAGAATACCTGTTCTCTTTCTATATTCTTCAATCCATTGATACATAGGTTTTTCATAATCCCCATAGGGTGTATGTTTTAACGTTAGTTGTTTTAATCCATGTGTGCCAGGTTGCTCATCTAACATATAATGCATAAGCATAGTATCTTCAAATCTTGGAAACTTAAATCCAAAATGATATTCAAAAAATGCAATATCAAACTTAGCATTATGAAATACTACTCTTTTCTTATCAAAAAGTTGTTGTAATAATTCTTCGGCTTTTTCATCTATACAATTACAATCTATATATGCGCCATGCTCTGGCTCATACGATAAACTAATACCTAGCATATGCCCATCTCGTGGATATAATGCACTTGTTTCCGAGTCCAGAGCAACAAAGTCATTCTCATGTTCTATGGCTCTAGTTAAGAATACATATAAATCTGCACTCTCTGTTATGCCATAGATGTTCTCTAATTTTTCTTGTTTGAGTTCATTATTCATATACTTAAATATGTTATCTCTTGACTCTTCCCAAGTCTTTTTTGCCTCTGGTTTGAAAGCTAACATCGCAGGGTTAATAACTGGTAGAAACTTATCATCTACTATTCTACCACTATATTCTGTTATGGAGCCTTCTTTAGTATAAAATTTTAGTGGCTCGGAACCAACTAAAATTACCCAGTCATAATCATCTGGGTTAAATTCAATATCAACATCTCGTTTTAATACTCTTTTTACAGAAGGATTAGAACAGAGTTGAAACTGGTCAAATTCAAACGAGTTATCAAACAAATCCACATAGTCATTTCTACTTGGTTTTGTTTCAACTATCGCTATCGCCTGACCTTGTATTACTTCAGCCATATAACCTCTCTTTTAGTTTTTTTATGTTTTCATGTGTCAATGCTCCCGCATCGCCTAATTCTTTTCTTATTTTTATCCCATAATATAGTAATCCTACTTTTTCACATAGTTCTATTACTCTATTCTGAGCATCGAGTCCTGCATCGTCTGGGTCAAAAAATATGTCTACTTGAGTTACACCTTGCATTTTTAATAATGTAAGTTTTTCTTCATTGATATTTCTTGTACCAAAACAGCATACAGCATTTCGTAGTCCTTTGTCATATAGATTTATAGCATCATATATGCCTTCTACTAGGATAACTCTTCCCTTAATTGGACTAACTCTTGATGGATATAAAGGAAGTACTGCGCCAGGTGGCTCAAACAAATACTTTGGTATTTGAGTTGGAGATTGTGCACGGTTGTTAAATGCAACAATCTTTCCTCTAATATCCCTAATCGGAAAACAATATCTACCCTCAAAGTGTGAGTGTCCTGATAAGAAACACTCGAAGTGTTTAAAAGTTTCTTCCGATATATTTCTATGACTTCCAATATACATCATACTGTCAGTAGGAAATTGTAAGCCAATAGAGTCAGACCGCTTTTCTTGTAGTTTTCTCCTAAACTTTTCTCGTTTAATATCGAGAGGGTTTGAAGGAGCATCAAAAAATTTAAAGACACTTCCTTTAAAACCACAAGAAAAACAGTTAAATATTCCAGTTACCCTATCTATTCTCATACTAGGGTTATTATCATCGTGTTCAGGATTAAGACAACGAACTACAAAGTCTCTTGGGGACTGTTTGTAGGGAATCTTCTGTTCTATTAATAATTCTTCAACTGTCATCTTCTTCTGTAGAAAAAGGTTTTACATTCCAACCTTCTAATCTATCTCCTAATTCTTCGTACCAAATCATATCATTACCACCATCATCAGTATCATAAGGGTAATATAAACTTTTAAATACTAATTCTAGCATTTGAAAATAAACAGCAACAAGTTGTTCTTGATGCCATAAGTGTAGAGGTTCCCAAGGGTGTTCAAGTAGTTTATATACTGTAACTACTGCATCCCAAGAAGAATTTTCTTCTCGTATTGCATGGGCTACTCTTAATCTTTGTGAGCCTGCTATACACCAATAATTATTCATGCAAAGAAAAGGGTTTTTAAACCCTTCTCTTTCTACACTTGCAAGAAGTGGTGTATTGACAGGAACTCTATTTGTAAGCTCTAACTGGTTGATTTCTTTACTTAATAATTCACTAGCTGTCATATTTTCGACAGTAAATTTAGGAAACCATATAGTACGAGCTTCTCTAGGGTCAATTCTATCGTATGCCATTATCTAATCCAGCATTTGTAATGAATCTTTCTGTCTGTTTCTGGGTCTTGTTCTTGACACCATCTACATTCATCAATATTTCCCTGCTCTTTTTCTTTTTTAAGTTCATTGAATTTCATCTTCTACTCCCATAGCTTGTGCACATATTTGTTCATAGATAGGTCTAAAATCATCTATTGTTAGAGGTGTAATCATATTTTCATTACATACTTTGAAATATGTTTTCCAAGCTGTTTCTAATTGTTTTTCTGTATACCATATCATAAGTCGTCTACTTCCTCTCCAGTTTTCATTGACTTTTCTACTGCTTCTCTTTCTTTAGGACTTAATTGTGATTGCGGACCAATCTTCAAACTTTCCCAATCAACTTCTGATGAAAAGCTTGACATTACATTACTTCTCATTTTAACACAGTTAAATGTCATACATCTATCTTCTTGTTCCCATGTTTCTAATGAGTAAGCTGCATCGGCTGCATCTAATATTCCTTTTGCAAATCTTGCTTCTCCACTTGCGTCAGTTTGGTATGGGGCAAAGACTAATGTTTCATAGTCTTGAGCAAATATTTTTAATCGTTTACTAACTTCTATTTGCTCTGTCCAATCATACTGCCCTGAGCGACTTGGCACATTATGGCGGCGGACTTGGTTGAGATAATCAACTATGATTATTCCAACATCGAGAGTCTTTACTTTTTTATCAAGTTCAGACTGCATTCTCGATAAACTAAGTGCTGGGTCATAAACCACATCTATCTGCCTTTCTTCATCTAGTTTGAGTTTTGAGAGAGAAGTATGAAATTTTTCAAAATCTCTATCTCGTTCAAATTCATAGAGGGCTTGGTCACTTTCTTGAAAACGACCTGCCCACCAACCTCCAACTAGATTCCATTCTTCACTAGAAAGATTCTTACTGCGTAATCTCTTGAGAGGTACACCAGTTGAGATAGAACAAACTCTTTGAAGAATTTGTCTACTATCCATCTCTATAGTAAAATAAATGGCAGAGCGACCTGAGTCATAAACTGTACTTGCTAAATTACAACAAGTAACAGATTTCCCAGCACCCCGTCTGCCTCCCACAAGCACCAAGTCTTTGGGAGAGAATTGTATTTGTGAATCATATTCACTATTTAATCCTAAAGGTAAATACCTAGAGAGTTCAACATCATCTTCAAAAAGATTGATAGCCTGCATACTTTCTTCAGGCGGCTTGACATCTACTTTATCACTTACCTTTAGAACTATTTCTTGTAGTCCTTCTATATTTTCTTCTGCTGTTGCAATAGCTACTGTACTATCAACAAATTCATCTAATTCATTTAGTATTTCACTTTGGGTAAATTCATTCTTGAGATAATCTAATAACAGGTCAGCAGAAACATCTACTTCAACAGTTTCCATTGCGACTACTTTTTCTTGTAGACTTCTATCTCTTAATCCTGCTTTAAATTCTTCCAGACTAGGAAGTTCTTGATATGTGTCAATATGTTTGCTTAGGGCACGATAAATCCCTTGATACTCGCTGGGAAGATAAATATCTTTCAGCCCTGACCAAGTGTCAAAGTCGTCTTCAACAATAATTTGTTTTAGTAAAGCACTAGCAATATTCACTTATCTCTCCCAAGAATAAGTAAGGGAGCGAACTCCCTTACTTAAACATTGCTAATTAACCGATTTCTTTTTTAGCAGCTCCATTGTAATTAGCACATTGAAGACCTCTTCTGGTCAACATTGTTTTAACGCCTCTTACAGTCTTGCCAATTTCGTCAGCTATTTCTTCAACAGTCATACCTGCAATATCAAGGTCAGCTAAGACATCAGCCTTGCTAGAACCTTTAGTTTCTTTTTGCTTTGGTATTCCGTCAATGTCTCCACTTCTAAGTAAAGATAAAGCTTTTCCTCTGATAGAATTTACAGATTTGCCTAAAGCGTCTGCAATTTCTTCAACAAAGGAACCATCTTTAACCATAGAAACAAACGTATCTTCCTCTTCAGGAGTATAAGTTCTTACTGTTTCTTGCTTAGGAGCAGGTTTTACATGACCAGTAAGTTCCATAGATAGAATCTTACCTTGAATTGATTTTGCTGAAAATGCTCCGCTTTCAAAGTTAGAAGCAATTTCTGCATAAGTGTAACTTCCAGAATTGTCAGTTACAAAGTTTCTTAGAGTATCTTCTTGCTCTTGGCTAAAAGATTTACTCGCAGATGCTGAAGCTAATTCAACATCATATCCCATTTTTCTCAATTTAGAAGAAACACTTCTTGTAGAAGTTTCTAATTGCTCAGCTGCTTCAGCAACTGTAGCTTGAGTAACGGGGCTTTCAGAACCTACAAAGTCTTCCAACTGTGCAGTTCTTTCATCTGTCCACTTAGGTAGTGCCATGATTATTCTCCGTGTTTAATAATTGTTTTATATTGTTATATACTGTTATGCCCATTGAATGAGCCTTCTGTGTTTTTGCACTTTCGATTCCACTTTCGTTTAGCAAGTAATTAACATCTTTTGTGAGATTGTCCTTTACATCAAATCCGTTTTGCATTAAAATTTGCTGTGCAATCGCTTTAGTCTTATAAGACTTCAATTTCCCTGTGATACATACTGTACCTTTACTTTTTTCTTCAGTAAAGGTTATCTCACAAGTAAATGAAAACGGCAACTCGTAAAACTTTTCGGAATGAAAAGTGTTTTCTAACCAACTAACAAGGTTCGATGCCGCTTTAGGCCCCAGACCAACTTCGTTACATTTTTCTAGGGTTATCTCGCTAATAGTCGAAATTTTATTTCTAAACTTGTTTGAAGCGCTTTGACCTATCAGCGGTATCGAAAAAGCTGGTAACAGAGTGATTAGGTCGGCAGTCTTACTCTTTTCAATTTCTGCGTGTAACTTCGTACCTAGTTTCTCTGAATCCAACCCTTCTATCAAATCTTGTTCGGTTAGACTATAAATATCAGAGATTGAGAATAGGTCGAGTCTTTCTATAGCTGCTGGTCCGAGTCCTTTAATCTTTAAAGTTTTTGCAAAATGCTCAACTTTTTTAGTAGATTGAGCAGGACATTCGTTTTTATTCATGCAGTATAGTATATCCTTCTGCCATACAAGTTCTGCGCTACAGGCAGGACAATGTGTGGGTGGAACTATTTCTCTCAATTCTTTCTTCTCCAATTTTTATATTCTATTATTATAACAAATCGGACATGATTTGTCAAGAACTATTTTTCGGGAAGTCCCGAAGAATGAGCGAAGAAATTTTAAAACACTCTGTATGTCCGCCAAATTTGACTTTGGGCTGATAACTATCGTGTTTAAATTTTTCATGTAGCAATTGCTCAATTTGCCACACATGGAATAGGGTAGAGTGGTAAGTTCGTTGTATTCTTAAATCATATCCTCTAAAGCCTCTACTTCTCTTTACGACATGACGCCAGTCTTTTCCACTAGCAATACCAACTTTAATACATTCTCTTTCAAATGTTTCTTTATTTACTAGAATAACTCCATACAACACTCCTTCTCTATCACATTCTTCGGGATAGTTTTTGAAGTAAGTAGCGTTATATATTCCTCCAGCCATTAGTAAGTTGAAGCAGGTTTCATATCAACACAAACTTTCTGCCCCGCTTCTGTAGTACCACAAAGCATAGTGCCTCTAATTGGTTCTTGACAGATAGGGTTTCCTTTTACATTGAAAAAACAAAGATTTGTACTCTGTTTTGCTCCCCAACTTCCTTGTATTGATGAACACGCTACTATAGCGAATCCAAATAAATAAATAAACATACAAACGTAAATAAATTTTAATTTTCTCATTTAATATCCTGTATAATAAACTGTTAATTCTTCTCCTTGCATTATAGGTCGTACTGTATACATTCTTGAAAATTCGGTTTCTACTACTATAAAACAGTTGGGATTATCACTATGATTAACAAAACCTCCGAGCGGAGTTCTTTGTCTACCTAAATCTTTTTTAATAGGCGCTACGTGTGTTATACCTATACATATCTTCCCATCTAAATCAAACTTAGCAAATACTCCCATGCCCTCAATGGGCGAGTAGTCTAAGTGTACAATATCTGGAAGAGGACGATAGGCGTTTTCAAATCTGTCTTTGCTCACTTTCTTCTTCTGCTATTAAACTAAAATTACATTCATTCATATTTGATACTCTATATTGAAAGTCCAAAGCATCGCTTAGTCTTTCAAAAGTATATTCTGCTGATACAGGTTTGTCTTTAAACTCAACCTTTACTTTGTAGTTAAATTTCATAATTAATCCACTCGTGATATTACTTGGGGGATAATTCCCCCTGCCCTTATGACCTCTACTGTACAGCCTATCTCTAGTCCAAGACCTTCAATTACTGCACTATTATGTAAAGTTGCTCTTGATACTATAGCGCCATCAATATTTATTGGCTCTAGTACAGCCACTGGCGATATTGCACCACTTTTTCCTACTTGCCATAGTACATCTAATAGTTTTGTTACTATGCCATCAGGCTTTTCTTTTAGAGCAAAAGCTCCTCTTGGGTGTTTTGATGTATAACCAAGTTCTTCAAAGTAATTATTACTATCTACTCTGAATACCTCGCCATCATGAGGAAACTCTAAATAAGGACTATCTATGCAGGTTTCAAATCCCCACTCATTAAGTTTTATTAAATTATCAGTATAAGACTCCTCTAAGTAAGGCTGTATTCCATATGCTATAAAGAATACTTGTCTTTCTTTGAACTGAAATAAAGATTTTAAATTTAATGCTCCTGCTGCATAATTTCTTGCATTAGGAATTGTTTTAGGAGCCACTAACTCTCCTGTTATTTGAATAGGTATTGCGGTGGCTTCTTCGGGTAAATCGAATTGTAATAATTCTCTCATTTGTGGAGTACAATCTAGTCCTGCTTTACCATCTCCTCTAGTTAATGCTTGATTTAGCTTTCCATTTAAGTATGTTAAAGCTACTGCAGCACCATCTAATTTAGGAGAAACTACTACAGGGTTTCTTCCATAATTGGGAGGCTTATCTCCTTCATAGACTTTTTGTAAAGAATACATAGGGTATAAATGGTTAAACCTAGAATCTCTTGGCTCAAGTTCATGTCCAATATCTTCTATTAAACCTGAACGCTTTTCCAATACATCATATAATTCATCAGGTATTAGAGGCATACCATTATAATAAGCTATTCTAGCTCTATTAATAAATGCTTCTAATTCTGATGTAGGATTATAACTCATCTTCCTATGTCCTTTACTTCATTTTTAGGTATAACTTGATAGGCTCCTTTGTTATATGCTGGAGCCACAGTATGTTTTCTACTTTCTTCAAGTTTCCAATCTGTTTTTGTTGTAGAATTACTCGAAACGGATTTAAGTCTTTCAAGAAACTCCTCTTTCGTAGAGCAAGGTTTCTTGGCGCTCCGTAAGGGATTTGAACCCTTGCTAACTGCTCGACAGGCAGTCGTCCTGACCTGACTAGACGAACGGAGCTTTCCTTTTCGTTTGAGTTTGCGACCGAATTGGTCATAATTCATACTACCTTTAATAATCATAAATATATTATACTAAGTTTTAAACTAAATGTCAAGAACTATTTTTAGGTGAGGTAAATTTGGTCTAGGACTTCTTTAAATTCTTGCTCGATAACTTCTTTGCTCTCGGCAAGAGAAACTATTTCAAGCATTCCAGCAAGTAAGTTCCTAGTATTATTGAAATCTATCGGCATGGTAATGCCATCTTTACTAGGTTTCCAGACTTCTTCAAAGTCTAGATAGTATTTTCTTATTGATATGTATTCTGTGTCTCGGAAGGTATTTATTACAAGACGCACTTGTTCTGTGTCAGTTTCCTGAATTACTTTTTCATAGATACTTGGTGCCGTTAAATCAATCATTTTTTAGTATCTTGTTTAACGGAAGTATACTAATTACACTTTTAAATTTAAGTAATCTATAAGAGTCGGTATCCCAACAAAACAAAAGTACTGTGGAAGCATCTTCCTTTGCACGAGTTTTCTTTTCTTGTATATACTTCGTAGAGAAATCTCTAGTACATATATTGTATTTTTGTTTTCTTGACCTTAAACTTTTATAAGTTATTACCGCATCCCCTGCTTCATCAACCTTCTTCTTGAAGTCGTCTTTTGTCATTTTTCCTCCGAACTAATCCAACAAAATCTTTTGAATCGTTAGTTGTCGAGGTGGTAACAACAGGTACAGTAAAAGCAAGGGGCTAATTACAACCCCTTGCCAGCAACAGCAATGCTAACTGTGTATGTTCTCTACTATATTGGCAAAGTAAACGGCTGCTTTTCCAGTAAGTTTAGCGATAATTGCTTCATCAACATTTTGTCCAGCATCTACTAGAACAGAAGTTAATTTAGCTTGTGCATCAGCTACACTCACTCTTCCGCCACCATTTCCATTTGATTTACTTGATGTAGAAACAGGGTTCTTTCTTACATATACTCCAGCTTTTGTGAGTATCATTCTTACCCCGTTTGGAGATTCGCCTAGCTCTTCAGCTATATCTTTAACTATCTCCACAGAAGTATCAGGTGTAGGCTCTGCCTCCTGATACATTTCAACTGCTTGCGCTTTCTTTGCATCGTCCCATGCCATTCGTTTTCTCCGTGTTTTTCCAAATTTTAATTCGTATTCGTTACGAGTTGATGTGTTTCTAAAGCCAGGTGCCCAACCAGTTGCTTGAATCATTTGACTGTAAAATCTATCACTCATAACTTACTTTTTCTAATTATTATATTATACTAAAAATTAGAGGTGAAGTCAAGAACTATTTTTCACTTACTCAGAAAAATGCTTATCTAAAGTCTGCAAATCTTCCTCAGCAGCGGACAACTTAGAAAGTTCTCCTCGCATTGCTTCTATGATGTCTGGGTGTTCTCCAATCCCTGCAGGATTATCAAAATAAACAGTTAGGTTTGCTTTGTGCTTTGCTACTTCTCCTTGTAAATGTAGTTTTAATAGTTTTAATAGTTCACTTTTCATCTTCTTTTCCTATAATAAAACTTTTTTGATTATGAAGCCATTGTTGTAAAAGTACAATTTGCTTCAATTGATGTGAGCTATCTTCAGAATTTACTAACTTTCTTTGATGCAGGTCTATTGCTCTAACAATATTAGCTACATGGTCTTGCCACTCAATTCTGTGAGTAGTTGTAAATTCTCTTTTGGGCATTTTACTGATTATGCTTTCTTTTTGCAACTTTTCCTTCCCAATCTTCGATAGCCTTTTTTATCCCTTCTTCTGCTAAAATTGAACAATGCAATTTAATTGCAGGAAGGCTTAGTGCTTCGGCGATTTCTTTATTTGTTATTTGTTTCGCTTCTTCTATTGTTTTGCCTTGTAGCATATCTACAAACAAAGATGAAGAAGCAATGGCAGAGCCACAACCATAAGTCTTAAATTTGACTCCATTTATTATTCCTTCATCATTGAGGCGAAGTTGTAGTTTCATGACATCGCCGCACGCAGGGGCTCCCACCATAGCTGTTGCTACATTGGGTGCCTGTGGGTCAAATTTACCAACTGCAAAGTCCTTTGGATTTTTAAGGACTTTCTCAAATCTATCTACTACTTCTTTACTATATGCCATTATATATTCATTCCCATCATTCCTTTTGCAAAACCTTTTATAAATGAGTCAGTTAAACTAGGTATTAGCATAACTACAATTAAAAAAGGCATAACTAGAGAGAACATAATAAATACTACAAGGGCGGCTCTTATATAAAGCCTTACCATTATATTATTTGGTTGTGCTGCTCTAACAAAGTTCCATGAAGGTATGTATAAACTATACATAGCTGTTAGAACTCCTGCAAAATAGAATACTGCTATTGTGGTGGTTAATTCCATATTTATTTCCTATCACAAGTATTTTTCCAAGTGTTTAATACTCCCTATATCATAAGCGAGAGCAAAACTATTATATCCTGCTTTTCTTCCATCAAGCCACGGCATTAGTGTATCACTTAAATCGCAAGGCGTTAAAACATCAACTTTGTATCCTTTAGCGCCATACTTTTGTAAGTAATCACATTCTTTTAAGCCAGGCTTACTTCTTTGATATTCAACTGTAAGTTCGTATTTAATTATACCGAAGTTGTTTTCTCTTGGAAGCCAAACTTTTTCGCCCACTTGGAATTGTTCTGCTACACATTCTTCGGGCAAAAGTGTATCTCTCTTTTTATCATAGTTAGAAGGTTGTTTTTGTGGAACTCCCAATCTATTTATGATATTTTTTACAAATGCAGGAGAACGATACATTCCCTCTGCAATGCTAGATACATTTTGTCCATCTATGTAGCCCCTTACGACTTGACTTATTTCTTCTTGAGAAGCAGCTTTGCCTCTCTTTTCTGCTTTAAATCTCTCTTTTCTAGCAAGAGTTTGTTCAAAGTCATCTATTATATTCTGAAGTCTGGTCGTGTTATACCTAATATTCAGAAGTTCACAAGCTTCTTTCTTTGTGATAGGACTATCTTGTCTTAATAAGCCAATAACCTTACTGATATTTTCATCAGTAAGGTTCTCATGAGCTTTCTTTTTTACTACCCTCATTGTGCAGTAATCCTTTTTTCAGTCCAAGCTAGTTCTTCTTTCCACCACTCTGGTTGTCCTCTGACTTTCCAAGTTGCGAAGGTACCTTTATCTTCATGGTAGAACTTTCTGTACGCCTGAACTGTATTATCTCCTTTGCATGAGTCTGGCATAGCAAGTGCAAAGGGCGTAAGTCCACGCCGAGGTATATCGAGTAAGGGGAGGTTAGATACGACCTCATGCATTGACTTGTGAGACTTACCTCCATATCTATATCCATACTCCTTGTTGAGTTCATCTGTGAGTCTATATAACCATTCATAGTTGTCGAGACTACTGCGTACCCAGATGCTACAAGGGTGGTTATGCATAGTAGGAAGATAAGGGAAATCACGAGGGTCATTTGTCTTTTGCTCTCTAACTTTTTCCCATTCTTTACTTTCGAGTTTTCTTGGTATGAACCCTGCATACTTATTTATCCAATGTGCTGTGCACAATAATTGTGCAGACTCTAATATCATTTTGATAATATGTTTATCGCAGTGATACTGCGCACACTTTTCAATGTTTTCATCTAATATAAAAATATTCATAATGATATATTATACTAAAAATGAAACTAGAAGTCAAGAACTATTTTGAGTTAATCTTATTTTTTGAAGTGCCAGCATATAGTCCAAACCATGCTGCTCCCGCACCTACAATGATACTTATTAAACCTGATTGCTCTAATGTTGGAGCCTCTAAGTCCATAAACCACATTGTAGAATAGTATAATAAAAACATATAAATTCCTAAAAATGCTCTAGGAAATATTCTCCAACTATCAACTGCTTGGGATAAATATATCCATTTTTGATAAGGATTTTTACTACTATCAACTGTTTTTGTGTCTACTTCTAGCTCTATCTGTATGGTCTTTTTCTCCACATCAGCCATCACCATTCTCCTCAGCCCATTTTCTAACGGACTCTTTTGAAACTTCTTCTTGAGTTTCTAATGCTATCACTCTATCCTCTAATTCTTCAATCCAATCTTCTAAATCTTCAAATCTAGCTTGAGCAGCAGGGTTTTTATCAAACCACTTACTTGCTTTATACATAGCCCACCACTCTTTAATAAACTTTACCATTTTTCACTGTAGTGAAATTCGCCTGTATCATAATCCCAGCCGTTTGTTTGTTTAAAAACCTTTTTGCCATATGCGTCAAGGTGTAATTCTTCTTTACTAATAGGGTGTGAGTATGTCATAGGGTCGTGGTCTGTACCCACATACTTAAATGCTTTTGAGCCGTCTGAATATCCGCCTTGTCCTTCTAACTTACAAGGAGGAACATGGTCAAACTCACGCTCACATTCACAGTTGTGTTTTATACTATACTTACCTATATCTAAATTACTACCATAGATGTACTCTCCATTAGTCATCTTCATATAAATCATTTCATGCACTTGTGCCATTATCGTTCCTCTTTAAAACTTTTTCTTGTTCTTTTACAAATTCTTCGTAATGACAAGGTTCGTCTTTTTTCTTTTCTTCTTTTTTAAATAAATTCTTATACCAACTAATCAGCAACTGTAGTGACCTCCTTATAATATACTATTACTTGTTGTAGTTCTGTTATAAATCTTTTCAATTCTTGAGTATTATAAGCCATCAGTTCATAGTCTGGAACTGACATGGCAAAAAATACTATTTGCCCTTCATCTTTTTTAATTCTTTCTAAGAACTCATCAATGTTCTTTTCTGATACTACATACCACTTGGGCTCTTTTAAATCTATTTCTCTTGGTAATGCAGGTTGTATTATCTCTCTATCTATTGGCTTTGCACTAACACTAATCTGTCTTGTCGTTGCACAATTCGTTAGCACTATTGTCAAGACAATCAATATTCCTACTAATTTCTTCGATTGCATCAAATACCTCTTTTGTAGCTTTATTAGCTCTTGTTTCTATTAAGCCAGGCTTTGCAGCTGCCAGCTTTGTTAGATTGTGTCGTCTAAAAATATCAAGATAGCGATTCATTTCTTTTTGTGCTGCCTGACTCTTTTTAGTTAATTCTGTGAGTTCTTGTCCTTGTAAGGAAAAATCTTTCTGTAAAGTAGATATGGCTTCTTCTTGTGTTTGTACTGCTACATTTAGTTGTGCATTATTTTCTCTTAGTCTTTGATTTTCATTCCAAAGCCAAGCACAAGCTATACTTAATACTACTATAATTCCTATAAATACTTTACTCATTGTCCACACACTACAAAGACACCATCAACAACTTGACAGTTATCTCCTTTGTTCAGCATTATACTTCCTGCTGAAGCTTCTTTTTCAAATTTTTGTATAAATTTTTCACTTGCTTCATCATATGAAACAACTATATTTTCTTTACTACAGCTTAGTCCTAACATTGTAAAACTTACTATTGTAAATAAAAATATAGGACTAAAATTTATTAATAAATTCTTATCCATCATAGTCTTTTCCTAATTTCATCTGCAATAAAATAACCAATACCTATCCATATTGCAGTATTAAAAATGAAGAAAAAGAGTTTTTCAGGAACGGTAAAAATCCATATTAATGTTTCCATTATCTTCCTCTTTTATTAATCGTTGTAAAAACCAATTAGCTTTTTCTAAATCTTCTAAGCCGTTCTTCTTTTCATATCTCCATAGATACTTTATTATACTTGCTTTTAAATATCCTTTAAACTGTTGCTCATTTAATGAAGCTTTTATTGCTTCAATACATTCTATACTACCTGACTTATAATGGTCAGGATTAATACTATCACTCATTTATAACCAAGTCCTGCAGTAATCTATATAATCTTTAATCGGCTTGAAATACTCTTTAATTTTATCATCTAAAGCTTTATTTGCATAAGGGGCTATAGCTTTCAGTGCTATCTTGCCTACTGCTAAAATAAATATAACTAAAATTGTTTTCATGTACTTTCTCTCTGTTTTCGTTTGTGTTTTAGATACCTCAAGTATCTTTTCATATTTTTTTCTATTCTATAGTTCATATAGAGTTTAAATACTATAAGTCCAATTATTACAATTACATTTAACCAAACAAAGAACATTACCAGCCGCCATCTCTATCTCCCTTTTTCTTATTAAATTTAAAGAAAGTATAACGACCACTAAGTCCATATACTACAAAAGCAGTAATTAAACTAATAACTGCTATTGCTATAAAAATCTGTATTGCTGTATCTAATAAAATAATTAAATTCATATCATACATTATATCATCATAAATTGATAAAATTCATAAGCTGTAATTAACAGATATGCTACTCCTAAAATAATAAGCACATCTCTTAAATTATTTTTATGTTTCATTTTATCCTTTGTTTTGTTAAAATTAAGTCTGCTTCTTTATCAGCATTTTCTTGTCTGATTTTTTGTCCAAGCATTTGTGTAAATTCTTCGAGATATTCTTCTAAAGTCATACCTCTTTGACTAGCATGAGCGGCTGCTTTCATAAGTAATTCTGAGTCGAGTTTTAACTTATACATTTTCCCAAGCTTTTCCTTCAAATAATAAGGCTTCTGCTTCTCTTCTGCGAACAAGTCCATTTAATACTTCTCCGCCTGCTTTGTTCCATCTTTTTATTTCATAAGGAACTTCATTAAATAGTCCTTGATTTAAGACTTTTAATAAAGTAGACTGACGAAGATTAGTTGGTCCAAGATTATATACCCATGCAACTAATGCATCAAATTGGTTTTGTTCTAATCCTAACTCTACCATGTTGTTGATATAGCCTTCATATTCTACAAGTTCTTCTTCAAGCATTTGTTCTGCTTTCTTTAAGGATATGTTATCTCCTTCTTTAACTCCCTTTGTATGTCCATATCCAATAGTCCATACTCCAACTGAGTCTTGATAGGCTTCTAACTCTATTCCTTCAAACTTTTTAATTAAGGCTATGCCTTCTTTACTTATCTTCATCTTTTCTCCAATGCATACAACCTTTTTCTTTCCATATCTTACGATACTTCTTCATTCTGGCTTCATGCTCACTTTCTGCTTTTTTATACTTAGACATGACATCAGCGGCATCATCTACTGCTGAAGGTAGTTCATCTCTAGGATAGTATGGTACTCCGTCTAGCGTATGCTTTTTCATATCATTTAATAAATTCTTGAAGTTCTGCATAGCCACCTATGTGTAAAAGAGATGAGTCAGGTTTAACTGTATCATCTTCATTATATTGTTTAAATATCTGAGGCATTGTTCTAGCAGTTGGAGCCAACTGCATGAGTTCACTTATGCTATAATCTACTCCAAGTTGATAATAACTAAAGTCTATATCTTTACTACTACACAACTGTTTAGCTTTATCGCAAAAGGGACAATCCTCTTTACCATAAATTTTAATCATTATTTAATCCTATGTAAAAACTCTCTCCACAACCACATCTAGCTGTTTCAAGAGGGTTTGTAAATGTAAATTCTTCTCCAAACTTATCTTCTACCCAACCCATTTTGGTTTGTGATAAAAAAGGTTCGTTCTTTGAATGAACATACAGTATTTTTTGATATACAATATCATCTAAAGTTGGTTTTTTATACTCCAACTTTAAATCATACTTATATCCACTACAACCAAATTGAGTTAAAAAGAGACGAACGCCACAGGCATTTGCTGTGGCAGTTCGCTCTTGTAGTTTTTCAACTGCTTTTTTACTAATTTCCATAGTGTATTAAATTGAAGTTGTTCCCCAAAGTAGAAATGCTAATATACACATCATTAATGTAAATGGCATTTTATTTTCCACTTCTTGTTTTTCAAAATCATACAATTTTCTTACACCCTGTCTTAGCTTAGTTGCTATTGTTTCCACTATTTATCTCCAAAATCTTTCGTGTGGAATCTGGAGTTCTAGACAAGGCGATTGTCAATAAGCCATTTGCTAATTCGACATTGTCTACTATAATGTCGGCATTAATAATGAACTTTCGTTCAAAAGACTTGAGACTTAATCCCTGATGAACAAACTGCTCTTCTTGGGATAGTTTTTGTTCTTTTTTCCCTCTTACGAGTAATTCAGTTTTATCCTGAATTAACTCTAGTTCTTCTTGTTGCCAGCCTGGCACAGCAATCTCTAAACGAAAACTGCCTGCTACTGTATTTTCGACTATGTTATATCTAGGGTATGAGGTATCTGAGTTCTTCATATACCAGTCGTTTTCCATACCTAGCCAAATTTTGCTAAAATCAATCGTCATAATTATTCCTCCAAATGTTCACGATTTGTTAAACACTTTGTATCTCCTAGTCGGTAGATACACCAAATATCGAGGTATTACTATAATACTCCCGATACTTATATTATATCAAAAACATACCTAAAAGTCAAGAACTATTTTTAAGTTAGTCCTCAAAGTCAATATGTTTATTCTGTTTCATGTAATCTAGCGTAGCTGAAATCCCTTCTCGTTTGCCTATTTTATAAGCGCCCCAAACGGCAATCCCTAGCCATGCTATGTACGCATAATCTATTTCATTCATAAATATATTATAGCAAAATATAAGTGCAAGGTCAAGACATGTATCAACACTTGGTAAAAATAGTTCTTGACTTCAAGGTCTGTTTTTGTTATAATATATTAAATTGATAGAAATATCAATTCGTTCATCTTACCATGTAAGACGGAAGTAGGTAAAGGGAAAACCTCCTTCTTTAAGAAGGGTTAGCAAGTAGCAATAGCGAACGAGACCGAACTTTATCCGAAGGAACGCATGAGAAGGGTTAGCGGATTTATCCGTGAGTACGAAATCGAATGTAAACTGGAGGAAATATGTTTTACAGAGGCATAAAAATAACTCCCGAAAATGTAGCAGTTGAAAAAAGAGTTTTAACTGGTGGCGTTTATCGTGGAGTCAAGCACGACCCAGTTAAGAAATCAAAATCCATAGCACGCTTCGACGGTATTTATCGTGGAGTTAGATGGGAAGGTTAATTCTTAACTAATTTATGAGGGGAGGCTTAGGTCTCCCCTTTTTATTTCTTGACTTTGAACTCAAAACAATATATAATAGATTATGACTAAACAATGGACTACGCCTGAGAAGCACAGACTCAAAAAATACTACAACGCTGTTGAAACAAAACAGTTGTTGCTATTATTTCCTGGGCGTTCATTACAGTCAATTCAATCACAAGTCCACTACTTAAGAAAAAGAGGGTGGACTTTTCACACTAGGAGAGACAATGCCATCAATTGATTGCAAAAATATGCCAACTCAAAAAGCTTTACGCATATTCAAAAGAAAATGTGATAACGCTGGAATAGTTCTCGAAGTTCGTAAGCGTCAGAGTTACGAAAAGCCGAGTGCCAAGAGGCAGAGGTTGAAGAACGCTGCGCGAAGACGCAATCAAAAGGAATTAAGCAGGATAAAATCACTAGCTTTAGAGGCAAAGAGGAAGGATAGACTTATTCCTTAATTTCACTAAACAACTCACATCAACAAAAATAAAATATTTTATCATTTAACTAAGGTATTCGAAATCAGCGTTCCATGACCTGAGAAAAAAATTTCTTGCGTTTTTGATAAAGTCATGGTATAATAATTATATTAAAAATAACAGTTAATCACAACAATCTACAATTCATCATCTCTCTTGATGACCTTGCTTAATGACACTTCGTGTGAAGAAGAGCTCTGTAGCGCAAGCGAAAGAGCTTACCTTCGAAGTTGTCGTTAGTAGCAAGGAAGACAACGATGCAACTTAAGTTAATTAACTGTTACCAATAAAAACCAATCAAAGTTGCATTACACAATCCATATTTCCACAATTTACTACAAATTCGTCCAAATTTTCTCTGATTTTCCGATATTTTTATTAAGGACTGTATATAAGTTTCTAGAAATTTATAGCTTAGTCTCCAGATTATTCTCTAGTTATTAGTTTTTGTACTTAG
>Ga0209503_10000489_pt1 | contig 24332 bp, 21 predicted proteins | sample SouAtlMetagenome_2_FD_187448 | JGI IMG/M metagenome (GOLD analysis project Ga0209503, IMG submission 187448) | Marine eukaryotic phytoplankton communities from Atlantic Ocean - South Atlantic ANT15 Metagenome (SPAdes) (version 2) | ecosystem: Environmental > Aquatic > Marine > Oceanic | place... | reverse complement strand
TTGGAAAAGGATTTTAAATTAAATATTGAAGTAAATCACGCAACTTTAGCACAGCATACTATGCAACATGAATTGGCTGTTGCAGCAAAGGCTAATATGCTAGGAAGTATTGATGCAAATAGAGGTGACTATCAAAATGGATGGGATACAGATCAATTTCCAAATAATATTCAAGAAACTACTGAAGCAATGTTAGTATTTCTTGAAGCTGGTGGTTTACAAGGAGGTGGAATTAATTTTGATGCAAAAATTCGAAGGAATTCTACTGATATGGAAGATATTTTTTTAGCTCACATAGGAGGAGCTGATACATTTGCTCGTGCTCTAATTACTGCTGATAAAATTATAAATTCTTCCCCTTACAAGAAGCTAAGACAACAGCGCTATGCTTCATTTGACTCTGGTGATGGTCTAGATTACGAAAACGGAAAATTAAATCTTAAAGATTTGTATGAAATTGCATTAAATAACGGAGAGTTAGAATTGCAAAGCGGTAAACAAGAACTTTTTGAAAATATAATCAATCAGTATATTTAAAATATAACATTATGATAACTGATTTGTTTTTACCATTTTATTCAATATTGGAGGGTATCGATTGGTTAGTTTTAGGGGTTTACTTTCTTGCTTTAATAGCAGTAGCTGTATGGGTTGTATTGCAAAAAAACAATAACACGGAAGATTACTTTTTAGCTGGTAGAAATGTTGGTTGGTTTGTTATCGGGGCATCAATATTTGCTTCAAATATAGGTTCTGAACATGTTGTTGGACTTGCCGGTACAGGATTTGAATCTGGAACTCCAATGGCTCACTATGAACTCCATGCCTGGATAGTTTTATTACTTGGATGGTTGTTTTTACCCTTTTATATTAGAAGTGGAGCCTTTACAATGCCAGAGTTTTTAGAAAAGCGATTTGATAGCCGATCAAGGTGGTTTTTATCTGTTTTTTCACTAGTTGCTTATGTTTTAACCAAGGTTTCAGTTACGATTTATGCTGGGGGTATTGTTGTCTCTGAACTATTAGCGATTCCTTTTTGGTATGGTGCTATCGGAATTGTAATATTTACTGGAATTTATACTATCATTGGAGGGATGAAAGCTGTTATATATACCGAAACTCTTCAAACAGCGGTATTGATTTTAGGATCTGTTATAATTACTTATTTAGGTTTACAAGAAGTTGGTGGCTGGAATCAGTTAAGGGAAACGGTCATTGCTGTAAGCCCTGATCATTTTAATATGTGGCGTCCAATGTCAGATCCAAATTTTCCATGGACTGGACTTTTAATCGGCGGAACCATTGTAGGTGTTTGGTATTGGTGTACTGATCAATATATAGTCCAGAGAACTTTGGCAGCTAATAATATTAAAATTGGAAGGCGTGGTGCTATTTTTGGTGCTTATTTAAAATTGTTACCGATACTAATTTTCTTAGTTCCAGGAATAATTGCTTTTGCTTTGTCAATTCAAAATCCAGAAATTTTTTCTGTGGATAAAGCTGATCGTGCCTTCCCAATGCTAGTTAAGACATTATTACCTGTAGGATTAAAAGGATTGGTTGCTGGAGGTTTAATGGCTGCGTTAATGAGTTCACTAGCGTCTGTATTTAATTCTTGTTCAACTATATTTACCATTGATATATACAAAAAATTAAATCCTAAAAAATCAGAAAAATCCTTATTAAAAACAGGAAAAATAGCTACCGGATTTATTGTTTTATTAGGAATTTTATGGATTCCAATTATGGAAAAAATTGGTGGAGGAGTAATGTATCAATACCTTCAAAATGTACAGTCTTACATTGCACCGCCAGTAACAGCTGTTTTTTTGTTAGGAATTATTTGGAAACGAGTTAATTCAACAGCTGCAATAACAACCTTATTAGCTGGTTTTGTCTTGCTTGTACTTCGACTAGGATCAGAGATTTTTTATCAAACTGAAATTTCGTCTGATCAAGCTGTTTCTAATATAATGTATGACTTTGCTACAATTAATTTTGCCCACATGGCTATTTTTATGTTTATTTTTTCAGTCATCCTATGTGTTTCTGTATGTATAGTGACTTCTCCTCCTAATTACAAATTAATAATTGGTTTATCTTTTGGTACATTGACTGATCAGCAAAAAGAGGAACAAAGAAATAGTTATGATAAAGTTGATGTAGTTTTATCAATTTTACTTTTTATATTAGTAATTGGAATTTTATGTTATTTCACAGGTTAACTTAATACAACTATGAAACTTTTAAATTTTATTATTTTATCATTCTTATTAATTAGTTGTAATAGTTCTGATAGCAGTTCTTATGAATCTCTTGTTCCTCACGATCCTATCGACATAGTCCCTATTTTTTTTATTCCACAAGTTATTGACGGGGTTCAAGTTGATAGAGAAGTTTTAATACATCATCCTGACAATTTTGATAGTACAATAAAATACCCTGTTGTTATAGCTTTTCATGGTGGGGGTGGTCAAAATGATCATTGGTTTAATAAATTTTCCCCATTTGTTCAAAATGGTGAATTTATTGGAATTTATCCGCAAGGACATATGAACTCATGGAATTTAGGACAAGAAGCTTCTACAGCAGACGAAGTTTATTTTTTACATCAAATTATGGCTAAGTTAGAAACCTTTTCGTTCTTTGATCCATCAAGAGTTTATGGGATTGGTACTTCAAATGGTTCAGCACTTATAAATAAGTTAGCAATAGAAACTTCTTATTTTAGTGCAATTGCAGCCCTAGCTAGCCAACTCATAGTAGGTACTATTCCAGATAGTTCTACATCTCCTGTTTCGGTTTTACAAATTTGTGGCACTGATGACCACAGTATTCCATATGAAGGTGGAATGGCATTTATGGGACATGATTTTTTAAGTGCACATGATAGTGCTCTTACTTGGGCGAGTGCCTTTAACTGTTCTATAGTTCCGGTAATAGAAACTTTAGGAAACGATACGGTTTTTGTCTACACAGATTGTGACTCTGGTAAAGAAATAAGATTTCACAGTGTAACAGGTGGGGATCATAGTTTAAATCAACAAAGTGACCCGCCATTTTATCTTCGAATATGGGATTTTTTAAAGCGATTTTAAAAAAATAAATTAAATTTGTTTTTATGAATAAATATTTTTTGTTTTTTTTCTCAGTATTTTCTTTCTCGCAAACAGCACTAGATAACACAAATATAAATGCTGCTGTTGATATGTGGATTTCAGATCAATCAACTGCAGAGACAACATATGGTCATATATCAAATTGGGATACCTCTGCAGTTACTGATATGCAGGAACTTTTTAAAAATCATAATTATTTTAATGATGATATCAGTCAATGGGATGTTTCCAATGTAGTCAATATGAGGGAGATGTTTTATGGTTGCTTCTACTTTAATCAGGACATATCCAACTGGGATGTTAGTAATCTCATCAACATGGAATATATGTTTATTAATTGTGCCGATTTTAATCAAAATATTTCTACATGGGATGTATCTAATGTAAGTAATATGATGGGAGTTTTTGCTCATGCAACTGATTTTAATCAGCCTATTGGATTATGGAATACTTCTAATGTAACAAACATGGCTTACATATTTATTTATGCTAGCTCATTTAATCAAAATATAAATTCATGGGATACATCAAATGTTACAAACATGTCTTATGCATTTAAAGAAGCCTCATTATTTGATCAACCATTAAATAATTGGGATGTTAGTAATGTTGATAACATGTTCTCAATGTTTTGGCTAGCATCATCATTTAATCAACCTATAGATAATTGGGATGTTAGTAATGTTTGGACCATGGCGAATATGTTTCGTCAAGCCTCATCATTTAATCAACCATTAGATAATTGGGATGTTAGTAATGTCGAAGGTATGGCAAAGATGTTTTTACAAGCAACAGAATTTAATCAGCTTTTAAACAACTGGAATGTTTCCAATGTAATTAACATGAGCGAGATGTTTTCAATAACACCATCATTTAATCAGCCTTTAAACAATTGGGATGTTTCCAATGTAACTAACATGAGTGCAATGTTTTATAATTCAGGATCTTTTGACCAACCTCTTGATAATTGGGATGTTTCGAATGTTACAGATATGAGCCTTATGTTTATGGGTGCTGATACATTTAATCACCCCCTAAACAATTGGAATGTTTCTAATGTTACTGATATTAGTGCAATGTTTATGGGTGCTAGTGCATTTAATCAACCAATTGCTTTATGGGATACATCTAATGTTACAGACATATCCTATGTATTTAGTGGTGCTTCATCATTTAACCAAGACTTAAATTCGTGGGATGTTAGTAATGCAATAAACGCTATCTATATGTTTGCTGCTGCAACCGCATTCAATCTACCTTTAAATAATTGGGACACCAGTTCAATAAATGATATGGAGAAAATGTTTTTTTTAGCAGAAGCTTTTGACCAAGATTTGAGTTCTTGGGACATTTCAAATGTTTATAATATGGAGGAAATGTTAAGCTTATCAGGAATTTCTGAATCTAATTATGACAATATTCTAATTGGTTGGTCTGGGCAAAACGTTTTAAATAATGTTTCTCTTGGAGCAGAAAATATGATCTATTGTAATAGTTATAATGAAAGACAATCTTTGATTGACAATTTCGGTTGGAATTTCGTTGGAGATCAAATTTCATCAAATTGTACATTCACTACTTATGATTCTACAATCAATTTAGTTAAAATATACCCAAATCCTGTTTCCGATGTCTTAGTAATTGATGGGATTAATGAATTACATGATGTTGAAATATTCGATATACAAGGGAAAAAAATAATGAATGCTCTCAAAGTCAAAAACTTAAAATTAAATTCCTTAGATGCTGGAATTTACATATTAAAAGTTTTTGACGATTCAAGCATTCACAATTTTAAATTAGTCAAAAACTAGTTTACTAGTGACTCCACCAAGGCTACTAATTCTGCCTCTGTACCGTAATCAACATCTATGTTGAATAAGTCATCTCCAGCTACTGTAATTGGTAAAGATCCAAATCTCAAATAGTTATCATCGTCAATATGTAATGCTAAAAGCGTTCCATTTAGACCTTGTGGAATTGACCCTGCATAGGTCTCAAGAGCAGGAGTAGAGTTAACAGTAGTTAACATTACAACCGATGGAAAATCTTCAATAATCAACCAAACTTCTACATTGCTAGTATAATCTGTTACACCACTTACTGTTGCTTCAAATTGAGTTCCATTTTGACCAGCCATATCATACAATACATCACAATTTGAAAAACCAATATCAATTCCATATGCCGTAAAAATTCCTTGAGCACCAGTACCTCCATCTGTGTTGGTTTGATCCCAATCAACTACTGCTAAACCGTTATTATCAACATTATTAGTGTTGCCATCAAATAATACCATCTGGTTTTGATGGCTTGTTGACGGGTTAGTTTGTATATTCAAAGAACATTGACATCCCCAACTTGTGAATTGTAATTCTTCACCAGTTGTAGCATTTTCTGCTGTAACCTCAAAACTTCCACCAGTAACCAAGAGGCTACCATTTGAAGTCGTTGGAGCTTTCGCTAGAATCATTTCATCGGTAGTGTTGAATTCATAAAGAGATATTGTAACATTATCAGTAACCTCATTTCCATTACTGTCTAATATGGAGTTCCCTGTGCATGTGATTGTTGTACCGTCTGGACCTGAAATTGAAAAACTTGTAGAAGGATCTATTGTTTCAACATATGGATCAGGTTTAAGTGAGTTTCTCAAATCTTGAATGCTTGTAAAAGTACTCGCATTTGGATTAGATTGATAAGAACCGCCTTCAGCATCATCACAATTATAAGTTGTCAATGATATTACTAAAGCTAATATATAAATAAGTTTCTTTTTCATATTTTTAAAAATATATAATTAATTTTATCAATTTAGTAAAATATTTTAAATTTTTGTGGATAAAATAAGTTAAATAAACTAACACATAAAAAATATAATATTTTAATTTATTAATAAAATTGTTTTTATATATTCTTATATTAACCAAATGATTAAGTTAATAAACTCAATAAAGTTTTTATTTATTTTTTGCTCTATCACTTATGTTTATGGACAGAACAAAATAGTAATTCAGGGAGTAGTATATGATGAGTATGAATATCCAATTCCATATGCATCTGTAGGAATTGTAAAAAAAAATATTGGTACTAGTAGTACAGAAGAAGGGAGTTTTAAATTTTATGTTTCAACTAATGAATTGAACGATATTATTGAAATTTCATCGATTGGATATGAGTCCATTGAAATCTCAGTTCAAGATTTTATAAATACATCTCAGAAAAAATTTGTGTTAACGGAAAAAATTACTGAGTTGGGTGAAGTTTCAATTGAGAGCCCAAGGAATATTGTAAAAAAAGCTCTAAAAAAATTAAAGGATAATTCCATAAGTGATAAGCACAAATTAGGAATATTGTATAGGCGATGGTCTGTTGAGGATAAAATTTGTCGGTATTTTATAGAACAATATATTGATGTTTTAGACAGGGGTCCATCATCATACATACATGCTTTTGATGTAAAGCATAGTAGAAATTCTTCAGATTACAGATTTATAAAAAATGAACAAGATAGGCATGCTATTCAATTTATGGAACAAAATAATCCACTAAGAGATGGTCCACCAATGTCTTCTTATACCTGGAAAAAAATAGACGACACCTTTTATGAAGGTGAAGATGTTATTGTTTTACAAGGAACTATGCGTAATGGAAATTCAATCACATTTTATGTTGGTTTTGACACTTTTAAGATATATAAAATTGAAAAAAACACATCTGTAATGAATATTGGAAAAAGCCTTACAGCATTATATATTTATAAAAATAATAATAAAGGTAAGCTTTACTTGAGTTATCACAAGCGCCAATGGGAAGGTGCTGTAAAAACTCCTGAACATGTTAAAAGAGCAATGATTCAAAATGGAGCAAAAGAAAGAAAATATATTCCAATTTCATACCGTCATGAGGTATTTGTTCTTGATTTAGATGATACAGATGGTAAAATTAAGCTTCAAGGGAAAATGGTTCAAAAAGACATGACTTTATACAAAATCCCATACAATCAAAGTTTTTGGGATAATATTAGTATTCCTCCTGAAACTAAATTCTATAAAAAAAATATTGGAGAACTAGAGCAATTGTATGGAGTTCCAATTCAAACTCAATTTGAATATTCAAATAGATAAAAATTAAATATTGTATTTAAAAAAAGCCCAACATACAATGTTGAGCTTTTTTTTGACTATTTCAAATAATTTATTGAACAGTTATTGGGAAAGTTATATCGATATCTGTTTCACCACCTGCATTTGTCATATCACCATCTGGAACACCAGCAGCATTTTTATCAGGTTCGTGTAACAAAACAACATTAAGTCCTCCAGAACTTACATTTGCTGTTAATCCAAACTGTTGGCCAATTGGATTTCCTTCGGAGTCCATATCAGTGTAAACTGCTGTTGCATCTAATCCATTAATAGTATTGAAAAAGAATTGGTGATCTTCATCTTCTTCCAGGATTTCTGTGGTAACTACATACTCTTCATCACTAGGATCTACAGTTTTATTGTACAACTGAATATCTCCGCTGTAGGTTCCAGCTGGCATTGTTCCACCAGTCACAACAGCTTCATCTGGACCATCACCATCTAGATCTTCCCAACTTAAAACATAAGTATTATCTCCATCAGTTAGCGTGACTTCAACGGTTGTGATAACTTCCTGTTCATTTACAGGGTGTGAGTGATCGTCGTGATCATCGTCGTCAGAACATCCAGTAAAGACTAACGATAAAATTAATAAGGGTAATAAAAAAATTTGTTTTTTCATTGTTTTTGGTTTTAATAATTAATAATTGAATTTTAGGTTTAATAAAAAATTTCTACCCATATCGTCCGAATAAAAACGCAGAAGATTTAAGTAGTTTCTGTAGGAGCTATTTAAAATATTATTGATCCCTAATCCTACAGTTAGAGATGATTTTTTTGATGTTTTAAAATCCATACTTGCATTTAGATTTAATAAATGATAGGAATCAGGAGGTGTACTAATATCAACTTCTTCATAAGTTTCAGTAATTGGAAGATACACTTCGAAATTATTATTTGGGAATTCATTTTGGCTAAATACATACTCACTTTGGAGTGTAATTTTCAAGTTCTTATAATCTATATTACTGTAAGAAATTTCATTTTTAGTATTTACAGGAGGCATATTAATTAATGGTTGATTTATGCTTTTATCGTATCCCTTTACAATTGAGAGTTGATGATTTAGATTTATTTTATCGCTGATTGAAAAGCTGGCATCGATATCTACTCCTAGTAACTGTGCATCAGTTTGTCTATATTCCCAAACTTGGAAATTACCTCTAATAGTTTCTCTAATTTCAACAGGTTCAATTACAATAAAATCTCTTATGTTATTTATAAATGGATTTATAGAAAAAGTGAATGTTTTTCCAACATGGCTATATGTTATTGAAGTTTTATTTCCAACCTCAGATCTAAATCTTAAATCTCCAACTTCAATTCTTGCAATGGCGTGGTGTAACCCATCACTAAATAACTCAGCAGGATTGGGTGCTCTAGATGACAAAGCATGGTTTATGAATAAAGTGTTATTATCATTCACTTTATAATTGAATCCTAGTGTTGCTGAAAGATTGTTAAATTCAAGTTCTGGGTTTACCAAAACTTGATTTGAAAACTCTTCTACAACCAGATCAGGAAATAGAATGTCATATCCACGTTCTTCCCATACCGAATTTTTATAAAACTTAAATACATCCATAAAACTGTAATCAAATCTTGCTCCAGCTTCAATTTCTAATTTGTCGTTAATTTCTTTATCAATAACTGTATATAGACCAAAATCGTACTTATCATAATCTGGGATTAATCGCCTTACGCCAGTATCAGGATTGGCAAGGTTGGTTTGGAATCTTCCCATAATCCCTGATTTAAAATTAAAATTAGCGAGTGATCCATTTAAATCAATTAAAATTGTATGGGTATCTAGTTTCAAATCTAGTGCTGGTTTATCTCTATCATTACCAACTCTTATATCATATTCAAATCTTCTATTTAGTTGATAATCGTATTGAAAGTCTAAAGTGTAATCTCCTAGATTTTTAAAGGCTTTAATTCTGCTTAATTGATGAGTTACATTTTGTTTAGGATATCCAATATCATAAGTAAATTCTCTAACTGTTAGTGGTACATTACTTTCAATTGCCCGAATTTGATCAGCAGCACCATGGGCATGTGAAGATCTAAGTATTCCAATTTCAGTATTGAAATAAGAGAAGTATCCTTCAATTCCAAAATTAAATCGGTTTAGCCCTAATCTTAATGACATATCTTTTTCATAAAGTCCAGTGTTACTCATCACATAATCGGCAGCCTCTACATCTCCATAGCGCTTGAATGTTCCTTGAACTGTTCCATAAAGTCCATTTTTATAGCTTTTTGTGAGTTGTGAAGTTATTCCACCCCCGCGACCATTCGTTGATCCAAATAACATAGTTTTCCCATACAAACTATCCTTTACAGGCACTCTCAACCCTTCAGCAATTATGATCCCAGCCATCGCATCTCCACCATATTTTAATGCACTTGCGTTCTTTATTAATGTTATTCTACCAATTGCATTTACATCAATATTTGGAGCATGTTCTTTACCCCATTCTTGATCTTGCATTCGAACTCCATTATTGATCATTATTATTCTACTACTGTGTAATCCTTGAATTATTGGTTTTACGATTCCATTACCCTTGTTAAGAGACGATACTCCACTTAAGCTTTTTAGTGCATCACCTATAGAAGCATTACTATATTTTTCTAGCACTGTTTTTGAAATCTGACTCTCAAATACAGATTTACTCTCATCTTCATATGAATTACCTTTTACTATTATTTCATTCAGTTCTTCAATGTGGTGTTCCAGTTTAAAATCTTTCTCAATTTCACCATATGATGCTTTCCATTTAAATATAACTTCATCACACGAAGGATGTAATATTTTTATTGAATAAGTTTGACCATTGCATAAATTTGAAATTGTATACTTTCCTTCGATATTAGATAATGTTGTAAAATTATTTTCTATAACCACAATGGTAGCACCAGTCAATACTGTTCCGTCGTGTAAATCAATGATTTTACCCGTAAGTGTTGAAATACAATTTTGAGAATATGATACACATTTGGTTAGTAGAAGTGCAGCAAGTAATATTTTACGCATTTGATATCTAAATATATTTTAAAAAAAAACTACTTTTGTTTAAGATATACAAGGGGGAGCGCGTAATTGTTTATTGTTAGAGTTAAAAAGATTTAAGAAAACGGATGTGAAATCAATTTTTTTTATTTTGAATATCTGATTTTCATTAGTTTCAAAATTATCAACTAATATAAAATCGAATGATAGTAAGTTAAAATCACATGAATTACATTCATTAATTGTTTTATGAAAATGAGATTTAACTTCACCACAGGCAATGTGCTCGTGAGACTCAAATTGGTGTATAAAATTAAAAATTGATGGAAATAATAAAGTAGCTACCAACAATATGGTTAATTTATTTTTTATTTTATTTAATAATATCATCAAAGTAAGTACTAGATTTACAAAATTATAAAATATAATTTTATTAGAGCAGTATTCAATTCAAAATTTAATATTTGTAAATTATATTCAAATGATCTTTTTTTATTATTTTGCTTATATTTTTAATTATCTAATTATAATTTAATTAATTGTTTACACTAAATTAAATATCTTCTTTTATGATAAAGAAAAAAGCTATAATTGTATCTGGATATTTTAATCCAATTCATGTAGGACATTTAGATTACTTTAATAGAGCAAAAGATCTTGCAGACTATCTTTTTGTGATAGTTAATTCAGATTTACAGCGGAAACTCAAAGGAAGTAAAAAATTTCAAAATCAGGACGAGCGTTTGCTTATTGTTTCAAATATTAAAGCTGTGGATAATGCTTTAATTTCAATTGATAAAGATCGGACAGTTTCTCAAACTCTGAAAAAAATTTTTACTGATTATGCTGATAAATATGAGTTAGTATTTGCAAATGGAGGGGATCAAAACAATGATTGTGTTCCAGAGCGTTCAGTTTGTGAGTCTTTAGGTATATCTATGGTTGATGGTTTAGGCGATAAAATTCAATCTAGCAGTTGGTTGCTGAAAAACTAGAAAATTCTTATGGTTTGCAATAATAAAAACAATAAAAAAAAGTTACTATAATAAATCTTTTGTATATGAGAGTTGGAATAACCTTTTCTACGTTTGATCTTCTTCATGCAGGTCATGTTAAAATGTTGGAAGAAGCAAAGCGTCAGTGTGATTTTTTGATTGTTGGGCTTCAGTTAGATCCTTCTTTAAATAGACCTGAGAAAAATTCACCTTCACAAACAATAATTGAACGCTACATTCAATTAAAAGGTTGTAAGCATATTGATGAAATAGTACCTTATGTCTCTGAGCAAGATCTTGAAGATATTTTACGTTCATTTAAAATAGATGTGCGAATTATCGGAGAAGAGTATAAGGAAAAACTTTTTACTGGAAAGGATTATTGTGCAGAAAACGGCATTGAGATATATTATAATAAAAGAGATCACCGATTTTCTTCAAGTGGTTTAAGAAAACAGGTTAAGGTAGCTGAAAATAAATAATGTTTGAAGATCATTTAAATAAAATAAAAAATAAATTACAACAACTTAGGTTACGAGTTGTTGATTTCGACTTAGATCGCCCTTGGGGTGCCTTTTTTTGTATCGATGAAATGCAAGCTCAATTATTTTCTAATTATTTTTTCAATGGAATAAATGTTATGGATCTTGAGATAAAAGGAAAACTGAGTCCAAAAATTTTAATTGTCAAGCCAAAAGTTAAATTATCTTGGCAATATCACCACAGGCGTGCCGAAATTTGGCAAATATATGATGGTGAAGTAGGTGTCATACAGAGCAAAAATGATATACAATCAAAAATGAGCATATTCAAACCGGGTGATCAAGTGAGAATTGATAAGGGTACGCGTCATCGGCTAGTAGGATTAGATGATTATGGTATTGTAGCTGAAATTTGGCAACACACTGATATTAATCCCTCTGACGAAAATGACATTGTAAGAGTTCAAGACGATTTTGGAAGAAAATAAAAAAAATAATATTTTAATAACTGGTGGCGCAGGTTTTATTGGCTCCCACGTAGTTAGGCATTTTGTAAGTACCTATTCGGATTATAATATTTATAATCTAGATGTTCTTACTTATGCAGGAAATTTACTTAACTTAAATGATTTAAAAAATAAAAGAAATTATACTTTTCTAAATGCAGATATAACTAATCAAAACTATATAAATACAATATTTGATAAGTATAAATTCGATAGCGTTATTCATCTTGCTGCTGAATCTCACGTTGATCGTTCAATAATAGATCCTATGATTTTTGTTAAAACTAATATTTTAGGTACAGTGGTTCTTTTGAATGCTTTTAAAAGACTATGGCAAAAGAATTGGAAAGGTAAACTTTTTTATCATATTAGTACTGACGAGGTATATGGTTCTCTTGGCAAAAAAGGTTGTTTTGATGAATTATCCTCATACAATCCAAACTCACCATATTCCGCATCGAAGGCTAGTTCAGATCATTTTGTTCGAGCTTATGGTAAAACTTATTCAATGCCATATGTTATTAGTAATTGCTCAAATAATTTTGGTGAAAATCAATTTCCTGAAAAATTAATTCCATTATTCATAAATAATATATTAAATAATTTACCACTTAAAGTTTATGGAGATGGTAGAAATATAAGAGATTGGTTATATGTTAAAGACCATATTAACGCTATTGATTTAGTATTTCATAAGGCAAAAAAAAATAACACTTATAATATTGGCGGTTTTAATCAGTTAAGAAATATTGATGTTACCAAATTATTATGTAAGAAAATGGATGAAAAATTAGGATATGATTCAGGTACTTGTGAGAAACTTATAACTTATGTAGATGATAGAATGGGACATGATTATCGGTATGCTATAGATTCTTCAAAAATTTGTAATGAATTAGGATGGAAACCAAAATTATCTTTTGATGAAGCTTTATCAGTAACAATCGACTGGTATTTAAATAATCAAGCATGGGTTGATAATATCACCTCAGTTAATTATAAAGATTTTTAAAAAACAAATATTAGTAGATGAAAGGAATTATTTTAGCAGGAGGTTCAGGAACAAGGCTATATCCTATAACACGTGGTACTTCAAAGCAATTATTACCCATCTATGATAAACCAATGATTTATTATCCTTTGTCAGTTTTAATGCTTTCAGGGATTAGAGATATTTTAATTATATCAACACCAAATGATTTACCAAACTTTAAACGCCTTTTAGGTAATGGTAACGATTATGGAATATCTTTACAATATATTGAACAATCTTCTCCAGATGGATTGGCTCAAGCATTTATTCTAGGTGAAAAGTTTATTGGATCAGATGACGTTTGTATGATTCTTGGGGACAATATATTTAATGGTCATGGTTTTTCAAATTTATTAAAACAAGCAATATCAAACGTTATTAATCTTAAAATGGCTACCATATTTGGGTATTATATGAGTGATGCAAGTCGTTATGGAGTCATTGAGTTTGATAGTAAAGGACATCCTTTATCAATTGAAGAAAAACCCAATAATCCTAAAGGAAATCACGCAATAGTTGGTTTGTATTTTTATCCAAATTCGGTTATTGAGATTGCAAAAAAAGTTGAAATTAGTGAGCGTGGAGAATTTGAAATAACTTCAATAAATCAAGAATATTTGAAGAAAAATAAATTAAAAGTAGAGGTAATGGGAAGAGGTTTTGCTTGGTTAGATACCGGTACTCACGAGTCTCTAATTGAGGCATCTAATTATATAAAGACAATAGAAAGCCGACAAGGCTTAAAAGTAGCATGTCTAGAAGTCATTGCATGTCAAATGGGTTACATATCAAAAGATAAACTTTTAAGTTTAGCTGAAACTATGAGTAATTCTAGCTATGGTCATTATTTATTTCAACGTTCAAAAGAAATTTTATGAAATTTACTAAACTTAAAATCTCAGGACTGGTTATATGTGAACCAAGTGTTCATTTTGATGATCGAGGCTCCTTTTATGAGTCTTTTCGACTAGACCATTTAGTTGAATTTTTAGGATACCAAATAAGTTTTTGTCAAGAAAATGAGGTAAAATCTTCTTATGGTGTCGTCAGGGGATTACATTATCAACAAGCTCCATATGGACAAGCAAAATTAGTGCGTGTTTCAAAAGGAAAAGTTTTGGATGTTGCAGTTGATATTCGAAAAGGATCAAAAACATTCGGTAAACATGTATCTATTGTACTCAGCGCTGAAAATAAAAAACAATTTTTAATTCCAGCTGGCTTTGCACATGGCTATCTAGCTCTAGAAGATGATACTATTTTTAATTATAAGGTTGATAATTATTATAATCCTAAGTATGAAAGAGGGATTGCTTTCGATGACTCGGATATCAATATTAATTGGGGGTTGGATAGAAAGGAATTAAAGTTGTCAAAAAATGATGTAGATCAGCCATTATTTGTAAACTCAGAGTACTATAATACAGCACATAAAAAATATGATTAATGTCTTAATTACAGGTGGTAAAGGTCAGCTTGGATCAGAAATTAAAGCCATAGCTAGTGATTATTCAAATTATAATTTTTTGTTTAAAGATTCATTTGAATTAGATATAACTAAGCATGAAAAGGTTAAAGAATTTATTTTTAGTAGTAATCTTAATGTTATAATTAATACTGCTGCTTATACAAAAGTAGATGAAGCTGAAAATCAACCTAATCTAGCAAATAAAATAAATAATTTGGCGGTTGTAAATTTAGCACAAATATCTAAAGATAATCACATAAAGTTGATCCATATTTCTACTGATTATGTATTTGATGGATTAAAAGGAAAACCGTATAATGAAATGGATACTCCAAATCCCATGACTGTTTATGGACAAACAAAATTTAATGGAGAACTGGCAATACAAAAAATAAACCCCAAAAATTCTTTGATAATTAGAACCTCATGGTTATATTCTAGTGGGGAAAATAATTTTCCACATAAAATATTAAAACTCGCAGATTCTAGCAGCCAAATTAGTGTTGTTAATGATCAAATTGGTTCCCCAACAAATGCTACAGATTTAGCGAGGACTATTTTAAAAATTATACCAAAAATTAATTCCCAAAAAGTTGAACTATATCATTTTTCAAATGAGGGAAGTTGCAGTAGATATGATTTTGCAAAAGAAATATTTAAGCTTAAGGGAATTGATGTAGTATTAAATTCTACTACTAGTGATTTGTATTTTAAACAAAATAAAAGACCAATTTTTTCTGTTTTGGATTCATCAGCTATTAAAAAAAAGTTTAAATTATCAATCCCAAATTGGAAAAAATCTTTAGTAAAGCATTTAAATGAATAAAAACACAAAAATTTATATTGCTGGGCACAAGGGCATGGTTGGTTTTGCAATTTTTCGGAAATTAAAATCATTAGGATACAGTAACTTATTAGGAAAATCGAGTCTCGAATTAGATTTGACAAATCAACAAGCAGTAAATAATTTTTACGATTTGACCAAACCCGAGATCGTAATTGATGCAGCTGCTAAAGTGGGAGGAATTTTAGCAAATAATGATTATCCTTACACATTTTTGATGGAAAATATGCAAATTCAAAATAATTTGATTGATGGGGCATTAAAACATGGAGTTAAAAAATTTATTTTTTTAGGTAGTTCTTGTATTTATCCAAAATATTCTCCACAACCAATAAAAGAAGATTACTTATTAACCGATAAATTAGAGCCAACAAATCAATGGTATGCTATTGCCAAAATTTCTGGTCTCAAAGCATGTGAAGCGATCAGTAGACAATTCAAAAAGGATTATATAAGTTTGATGCCTACAAATCTATACGGATATTATGACAATTTTGACTTAAAAACTTCTCATGTTATTCCAGCAATGATTCGTAAATTTCATGAGGCTAAATTAAATAACGATAGTAATGTTGTTCTTTGGGGAAGTGGAAAACCAATGCGAGAGTTTTTGTTTGCCGATGATTTGGCAGATGCAGTAATCTTTTCTTTAGAAAATAAACTTAGTGGAAATTTATATAATATTGGAACAGGGAATGAAATAAGCGTGAAAGATTTAGCCAATATAATTAAACGAATTGTAGGTTATCAGGGCAATATAATTTGGGACAGTAGTAAGCCTGATGGAACCCCAAAAAAGTTAATGGATATTTCAAAAATGCTGTCATTAGGTTGGAAATTTAGTACTGATCTTGAAGAAGGTATTCAAAAAACATATACTTGGTTTTTGGAAAATATTGAAAAAATTAAAGAACTTAAATTATGAAAGTAGCACTAATTACAGGTGTGACAGGTCAAGATGGATCTTACTTGTCCGAATTTTTATTGGGTAAGGGATATGAAGTTCATGGTATAAAGCGAAGAGCATCTTCTTTTAATACTGAGCGTATTGATCATATTTATCAAGACCCACATCATCCAAAACCTAGATTCAAATTACATTATGGCGATTTAACAGACTCTTTAAACATAACAAAAATTATTAAAGAAACTCAACCTGATGAGATTTATAATTTAGGTGCTATGTCTCATGTTAAAGTTTCTTTTGAAATACCTGAATATGTTGGACAGGTTGATGCACTAGGCACATTGAGAATTTTAGAAGCAGTAAGGATTTTAGGGCTTGAAAAAAAGACCAAAATATATCAGGCTTCCACATCTGAATTGTATGGCGGAATGCTGGATAATAAAAATGGTAATGGTTTTTATGATGAGAACTCAAGTTTTTATCCTAGGTCTCCTTATGGAGTTTCAAAGATTTATGCTTATTGGATTACAAAAAATTATCGTGAGGCTTACGATATGTTTGCATGTAATGGAATTTTATTTAATCATGAATCTCCTAGGCGTGGAGAGACATTTGTGACAAGAAAGATTACGAGAGCTGTTGCACAAATTGCTTTAGGTAAAAAAGATAAATTCTATTTAGGTAATTTAGATGCAAAAAGAGATTGGGGACATGCAAAAGACTATGTTAGAATGATGTGGTTGATTTTACAAGCAAAAAAACCTGAAGATTGGGTTGTTGCAACTGGAATTTCAACTTCTGTTAGAGAATTAGTCATTACAGCATTTAGTCAAGTTGGAATTGAGCTTAAGTTTACTGGCAAGGGCCTATCTGAAAAGGCTTTTGTGAAATTATGTACTAATAAAAATTATCAAGTTGAAATAGGTAAAGAAGTTCTTTCAATTGACCCTAATTATTATAGGCCTACTGAAGTAGATTTTTTAGTCGGTGACCCAACAAAGGCAAAGAAAAAATTAGGATGGGTACCAGAGTATGATTTATTATCTTTGGTAAATGAAATGGTACAATCAGATATAGAATTATTTAGGTGATATGAAAATTAAATCTATTTGTTGTATTGGAGCAGGTTATGTCGGTGGACCGACTATGTCTATTATTGCACAAAAAAACCCCGATATTAAAGTAACGGTTGTTGATTTAAATTCTGAAAGAATTTCAAATTGGAACAATAGTGATTTATCTAAATTACCGATATATGAACCAGGTTTGAGCAAAGTTGTTTTTGAATCAAGGGGTAGGAATTTATTTTTTTCAACTGAAATTGATAAAGCAATTGATGAAGCTGAAATGATTTTTATTTCAGTAAATACTCCCACAAAAACTTACGGATCAGGTAAAGGAATGGCTGCTGATTTAAAGTATGTTGAACTATGCGCACGACAAATCGCAAAAGTTTCTAGATCTGATAAAATCGTTGTTGAGAAATCTACACTTCCCGTAAAAACCGCTGAAGCAATACAAAATATTTTAGACAATAATGGTAATGGAGTTAAATTTCAAATTCTTTCAAATCCAGAGTTTCTCGCAGAAGGAACAGCAATGCGTGATTTAGAAGTACCTGATCGTGTGCTAATTGGTGGAGATACATCAACAAAAGAAGGACGAAATGCTATACAATCATTAGTAAATATTTACTTGAGTTGGGTTCCTCAAACGCATATACTGACAACAAATGTATGGTCATCTGAACTTTCCAAACTTGTTTCGAATGCTTTTTTAGCTCAACGGATATCATCTATAAATTCAATATCTGAGCTATGCGAGGCTACGGGAGCTCATATTGAAGAGGTTTCTAAGGCAATAGGAATGGATAGTAGAATAGGACCAAAGTTTTTAAATGCATCTGTTGGATTTGGTGGTTCTTGTTTTCAAAAAGATATATTAAACCTTGTTTACATTTCAAAATCTTTAGGTTTGAATGAAGTAGCTAATTATTGGAATCAAGTGATTCTAATGAATGATCATCAAAGGTCCCGATTTGCTAGATTGATAATTAAAACTTTATATAATACAGTAAATGGTAAAATTATTTCATTTTTAGGATGGGCGTTTAAGAAAAATACAAACGATTCAAGGGAATCCTCTGCTATTTATGTTGCGAATTTATTAATTGATGAACATGCTATTGTTAGAGTTTATGATCCCCAAGTTAAGTCTTATCAAATGCAAAATGATATAAATCGATTAAATTCTAGATCTAGCCAAGTAAATAAAAAATCTTTGATAGTTAAAGAAGATCCATATACTGCCTTAAGTGGAGCCCATGCGATAGCAATTATGACAGAATGGGATGAGTTTCTAGATTATGATTGGAAGAAAATTTATAAAAAAATGGAAAAGCCTGCATTTATATTTGACGGTAGAAATATTTTAAACCGTATTGAATTGGAGAAAATAGGTTTTATATACAAAAGTATAGGTTCATAATGAGTTTAAAAAAAGTTTTAGTAACTGGTGCAGCAGGTTTTATTGGTTATCATTTATGCGAATCATTAATCAAACTTGGTCACAATGTCCTTGGTTTAGATAATATGAATGATTACTATGACGTAAATTTAAAATATGATCGCTTAGAACAATTAGGTATTGAGCGTAATATATCTCAAAAATATCATAATATTACAGTTAGTAAAATTCATGGGGATAAGATGAGATTTGTTCGAATGAATTTAGAAAATAGAGTTGATCTTCCAAAACTTTTTAGAGACAATAATTTTGATTTAGTGTGCAATTTAGCTGCTCAACCTGGAGTAAGATATTCGATAGAAAATCCTGAGGTTTATATTGATTCAAATGTTAGTGGTTTTCTGAACATTTTAGAGTGTTGCCGACATTTTAGTATAAGTAGATTAGTATATGGTTCTAGTTCAAGTGTTTATGGAAATAGTAACAACATTCCGTTTAAAGAAGTATCGAATGTTGATAAACCTATTAGTTTATATGCTGCAACCAAAAAAGCTAATGAATTGATGGCATATACTTACAGTAATTTATTTAAAATTGAAACAATAGGTTTGAGATTCTTTACAGTTTATGGTCCGTGGGGAAGACCTGACATGGCAATGTTTTTATTTACAAATTCTATAATTAACAATAAACCTGTTAAAGTTTTTAATAATGGAAATTTATCAAGAGATTTTACTTACGTAAAAGATATTATCAGTGGTATTATAAGTACACTTTTAAATGATTCAAAAGACTTGTCACTTTATAAGCTTTACAATATCGGTAATAGTTCTCCTGTTAAGTTAATGGATTTTATTAATCTAATTGAAATTAATTTAGGTATTAAGGCAAGAAAAAAAATGTTACCAATGCAAGACGGTGATGTAATTCAGACATGGGCAGATATTAGTAAATTACAATCGGATTATGAATATGATACTACCACATCAACTGAAGAGGGTGTAAAAGCTTTTATTGATTGGTACAAATCATATTATAATTTAAATTAATTGTTATTTTTTTAATGTGTATAAATATGTTAGCTTTAAAAAACCATAACTTATGAGGAAAATTCTTGTTACAGGTGGTTTAGGTTACATAGGTTCTCATGTAGTTATAGAATTGCAAAAAAATAATTTTGATGTCTTAATAATAGATAATTTATCTAATTCTTCTGAGAAAGTATTGGATGGTATTTTTGAAATAACTGGAATTATGCCTTATTTCAAAAATATTGATTTGAAAGATAAACTATCAGTCGTTGAATTTTTTAATGAACAATCGGATTTTGACGGAGTCATTCACTTGGCTAGTTCAAAAGCAGTTTGTGAAAGTATTAAAAGTCCCATCGAATATTATGAAAATAACATATATTCCTTAATTAATCTTTTAACAGAGTTAAATAAACAGAAAAAATCAAATTTTATTTTTAGTTCATCATGCAGCGTTTATGGCGAAGTTAATAATTTGCCAATTGCTGAGAGCGAATCTATTGGGCATGCCAAATCTCCATATGCAAATACAAAAATAGTTAGCGAACAAATTATTCATGATTTATGTAAATCAAATAAATCATTTAATACAATTGTTTTGAGATACTTTAATGCTATTGGGGCACACAAATCTGGAAAGATTGGAGAGTTTCTATCAGGAGCTACTCAAAATTTGATACCGTTAATTATTAAAACAATCATTGGAATTAATAAAGAATTTATTGTATTTGGTAATGACTATCCAACAAATGACGGAACATGTGTAAGAGATTATGTTCACGTGGTTGATATAGCAAAGGCTCATGTAAAATCATTAATGCAACTTATTGAACAAAAAAACACATATAATTTTGATGTTTTCAATATTGGAAGTGGTAAATCTTATTCAGTTCTTCAAGTTATTAAGGCATTTGAAGAATTTAATAATTTGAAGTTAAATTATTCTTTTTCTAAAGGAAGGGTAGGAGATGTTTCATCGGCATATGCTGATGTTTCAAAAGCTAATAAAGAACTTAATTGGAAATCAGAGCTTAGTTTGAAAGACGGTCTCGTATCAGCTTGGAGATGGCATAAAAATAATAAGCCATAGTCTTGTTCAAATTTTAATTAAATGATTTAATTAGCTTTTTTTAAGACATGTTAAAACATCAACATATTTAGATATATTTAAAATCACTTTTTTTTTTTAATTGGAATGTGTCTAAATATTACACTTAATTGTCCATATTTAACAAATGAATTTTTCATTAAAACCAATTATTTGTTAAATTCGCGGTTCTAATTAATCACGTAACTATCAAAATATGAAAAAATCTTTACTATTATCATTTTTATTTTTTTTGAATTTATCCATATCTCAAGACGAAGTGGTTCATATTGATTTTGATTCTAATAACCCAGATGTAACTTTTGAAAGCTGGAACGGATCAAGTTCATTTACTTTGACGACTAATCCCTCAGAAGATCCTACAAATGCATCGGTAAATGTTGGTCAATTCACTGCTGGCGCTGATGGAGATGGAAATTTTGATAGTAACATTGGTATTGGAGTTATTAACCCAACAACTGTTTTCACATCGCCTTTTGATTTAACTTCTCTTGATTATTTTAAAATGAAAGTTTTTGCGCTTGAAGAAGTAACTTTAACTTTCCACATAGAAAATTCACCTGATTGGGGTAATTTTCACGAGGCTACTGCTTCAGTTAGTTCAAATCAATTAAACCAGTGGGTTGAATTGACTTTTGACTTTTCAGGTGTTTCAAATATATTCATGAATAATATAGTACTAAAAGTTAGTGGATCAGATTGGGCTGTTGGAGACTATTTATTTTTTGATGATATAATTGGACCTGAACTGTATACCTCTCCAGCATTTGTTTATACTCCAGAAAATGGTTCAACTGAAATTTCAGTTGGTGCTGTTATGGATATTGAAACTAATGATAAATTTTATGATCCAGGCGCAATAACTATTACAGATTTTTCTAATAAGGTTGCATTAAGATTAGGAGATGAAAATGGCACTAATATTCCATTTGAAGCTACAATATCAAATGATAGTAAAATTACAATTACACCTGAAAATGATCTTGATTATTTGACTACATACTGGTTTGGTGCTGTTGATGGTACAATGTATCATTCTAATGGATCTCCAGTAAACGGTGTTGGTGCTAGCTTTACCACAAAAGAAGTCGTTTCTGGAGATATAAATATTATGCTAGTTGATTATGAAACCCCTGAAACTAGTATTCCTTTTGAATCTTGGGGTTCTGCTGGATTTGCCCAGACTCCAAACCCAGCTCCTGATAATGTGAATCCTTCTTCTAACGTAGGGCAATTCACACATCCTGGTGGAAGTTGGTCCTCAACAATTGAATCTTCACCAGAATTAGACGTTATAGATTTCGCTGAAACTCCTTATTGGAATGTAAAGGTATGGGCTGACAAACCTATTGATGTAGTTTTTAAGCTTCAAAATATTGCAAATTGGTGGGAAAATACTGAGTTCACTTACTCCATTACGGGTGATGAAATAGATCAATGGATTCAATTATCTTTTAATTTTTCTGGAGTCACTGCTAATAACTACAATCGAATTCAAATGTGGTTTGATGGAAATTTAGAAGGTGGTTCTGAAGCAGGGGATGTTTATTATTTTGATGATATTGAAAAAAGTAATGTACCTCCACCTGCTGTAGTTGTTTTTACTCCTGAAAGTAATTCAAATAATGTTCTTCAATATTCTCAATTAAGTATAACTTCAAATTTTGCTTTTGTAAATATTGATGGTTCAGACATTGATAATCCTGTTTCCGTTCTTGAGCTAAAGGAAAATAATAGTTCTGGAACATCAATTCCGTTTTATGCAACAATTTCTGAAAACAACAATACCTTCACTATTGTTCCTGTCGAAGTATTATCTACTGGTGATACGTATTGGTTTGGAGTTCAAGATGGTGCAGTTAAATTTGATGAAAATCAACAGTCTGTTAATGGAATTAATTCAACATTTACTGTAACCTCAAATCCAATGCCTGATATGGAGATCTATGAAGATTTTGATGGTAATTCACAATGTTTAGTTGTTGAAAGTTTAGGAGATCCTGCAGGTTTATATGACTTAACTGCTTCAGATCCAACCGGAGCTGATAACACAGTTATTGAATGGATAAAAGGATCCAGTTGGAGTGGATGGGAAAGAGTTCATTTTCAATTGAATGCACCTTATGATGGAACTCTTGATGATGTGTTTTCTTTTAGAGTTTTCTCACCTGTCACTACAGGGATTAGATTTAAATTAGCTGATGCAACAGAAGATTGGGAACAAACTGGTAATTATGAGACAGGTTCTGAGAGTTTTCCTGACCCATTGATTGTAGTTGAAAACCAGTGGCAAACATTTTATTTAAACATTTCTGATTTAGCTGATGGAGTTAATTTTGATCATATATTTATATTTATCGGCCGTGGAGATGGTGAACCTGGAGTTGGATCCACATTTTACATTGATGATTTAATGGGACCAGCATTACAAACAACCGCGTCATTAAATGATTTTGAATCTGATCAAATAATGATATACCCCAATCCTACCAATGATATTATATATTTTAAAAATATTTTAGTTGATAAGGCAATCAAAATACATGATATAAATGGAAGATTAATTAGAAAAATTAATACTACCTCTAATTCAATCTCTGTTTCAGATTTAAGTAAAGGGTTTTATTTTATTGAAGTTGATGGGCAGGTTAAAAAGTTCATTAAAAATTAAAATTTAACAACTGGGGTATATGTTAAAATACCCCAGTTGTTTATCAACTAACCTACTATTATTATATATTTAATATTTATGTGCGCTAAATATTTTAAACTATTTTTTTCTCTTTTTTCTCTTTTATTGACCTTAAGTGCTTTAGGACAAGCTTCTATTGTTAAAGGAACAGTTGTAGACGAAACTGGTGTTCCGTTACTTGGTGCAACTATTATAGTTGAAGGCACTACAAATGGAGTAACTACAGATTTTGATGGAAATTATTTGATAAATGTAAAAAAGGATAATGCGGTTCTTGTGTTTTCTTATTTAGGTTTTGAAACGCAGAAAGTCACTTTAGGTAATCAAATTGTGGTTAATGTTATAATGAAAGAAGATTTAAACTCTTTAGAAGAAGTTCAGGTAGTAGCCTTTTCTAAACAGAAAAAGAGTTCTGTAATTGGATCTGTTTCAACAATTAACACTTCAGACCTAAAATTACCTTCAACTAATTTAACTTCATCTTTTGCTGGCCAAATTGCAGGTATGATTTCATATC
>Ga0209503_10000487_pt1 | contig 24388 bp, 10 predicted proteins | sample SouAtlMetagenome_2_FD_187448 | JGI IMG/M metagenome (GOLD analysis project Ga0209503, IMG submission 187448) | Marine eukaryotic phytoplankton communities from Atlantic Ocean - South Atlantic ANT15 Metagenome (SPAdes) (version 2) | ecosystem: Environmental > Aquatic > Marine > Oceanic | place... | reverse complement strand
TCAAGGTCGAGCTCGCCAACCACCTCCATCGCAACCCCGAGACAGCGGAGGCCCTGTTGAAGCGCATCCTCCAAAGCGAAAAGGAGCGAAAGGACTTGGCCGGGATTAAGAAGTTGGCCCGGGAGCGCGCCAAAAAGGCCAACCTCCACAACAAGAAACTCAGGGATTGTCGGGTCCACCTGACCAAAAAGCACGACCGGGCCGAAGAGTCCACCCTGTTCATCACGGAGGGCGACAGTGCCTCGGGCAGCATCACCAAGGCCCGCGATGTGAACACCCAAGCGGTGTTCTCGCTGAAGGGAAAGCCGCTCAATTGCTATGGCTTGACCAAGAAGGTGGTCTACGAGAATGAAGAGTTCAATTTGCTTCAGGCCGCCCTTGACATCGAAGACGGATTGGATGGCCTGCGTTACAACAATGTCGTGATTGCAACAGACGCCGATGTGGACGGAATGCACATTCGGATTCTGTTGATGACCTTCTTCCTGCAGTTCTTCCCAGACCTTGTCCGAAAGGGGCATTTGTATGTGTTGCAGACGCCGCTGTTCCGGGTCCGGAACAAGAAGGAGACACGGTATTGCTATACCGATGAAGAGCGACTCGACGCCATCGCGTCACTTGGGCCGAAGCCTGAAATCACACGGTTCAAGGGCCTTGGTGAGATCAGCCCAGACGAGTTCTCCCATTTCATTGGCGAAGACATCCGTTTGGATCCCGTCGACCTCGGCGGGGAGCATCAGCTGGACGACATGCTGTCCTTCTTTATGGGCAAAAACACACCGAATCGCCAGCGTTTCATCATTGAGAATCTCCGTGTCGAGAAGGACCCCGAAGCCGAGAAGTCCGATACGGAAAGCACCGAAGCCGCATGATTGAGGAGAACCAAGAGCACGACGAGCACGAGGACCTTCCCAAGGACCCAGAAGCTGTTTCTTCTGAAGGTGGTGAGGAGGACGACGGCAGTGGTGCCGACATGGAGCAGGTCATCCGCATCAAGGGGATGTACAATGAGTACTTCCTGGATTACGCTTCATACGTCATTTTGGAGCGTGCAGTACCACACCTGCACGACGGCCTGAAACCCGTTCAGCGGCGCATTCTGCACTCCCTTAAGGAGATGGACGATGGCCGGTTCCACAAGGTGGCCAACGCCATCGGCAACACGATGAAATTCCACCCTCACGGGGATGCGAGCATTGGTGACGCCATGGTTCAGATTGGCCAGCGCGAGTTGGCTTTAGACTGTCAGGGAAACTGGGGCAACATTTTGACTGGAGACCGCGCTGCGGCTCCCCGTTACATTGAGACGCGGTTGAGTGCCTTTGCCAAAGAGGCGCTGTTCAACCCGAAGACAACGCATTGGTTGGCCACCTATGATGGCCGGAATCAAGAGCCGGAGACCCTGCCGGTCAAGTTTCCATTGCTCCTCCAGCAGGGCGCGGAGGGCATTGCTGTGGGTCTGGCCTGCAAAATGTTGCCGCACAACTTCAATGAGATCATTGATGGTTCCGTGGCCTATTTGAAGGGCAGGAGCTTCAAGCTGCTCCCAGACTTTCCGACAGGGGGCGAAGCAGATTGCGAGCAATACAACGATGGCCTTCGCGGCGGCAGGGTTCGTGTGCGCGCCAAATTGCGCAAGGAGGACAACAAAACCTTGGTGGTCGAGGAGGTGCCATACGGCGTCACCACCACATCCCTCATCGAGAGTATCCTCAAGGCCAACGACAAAGGGAAGATCAAGGTCAAGCGGGTAGAGGACAACACCGCCAACAAGGTGGAGGTGGTCATTCACCTGACCAACGGGGTCAGTCCCGACCGAACCATCGATGCCCTCTTCGCCTTCACAGACTGCGAAGTTAGAATCGCACCCAACGCGTGCGTGATTGAGGACGACAGGCCGGTGTTTCTCGGGGTCAAGGAGATCCTCAAGCGCAGCACGGACCGGACTCGGGTATTGCTGGGCCGAGAGCTGGAGATTCGCCTTGGAGAGCTTCAGGAGTCTTGGCATTTTGCCTCTCTCGAGAAGATTTTCATCGAAAAGCGCATCTACCGCGACATCGAGGAGTGCGAGACTTGGGAGGCCATCCTTCAGGCCATCCACTCCGGTCTTGAGCCGCACATCAAGCACCTCATCCGCCCTGTCACTGACGAGGACGTGACCCGCCTGACGGAGATTCGCATCAAGCGCATTTCCAAATTCGACAGCGAGAAGGCCGACCAGCGCATTGCCAATCTCGAGGTTGAAATTGAAGAGGTCAAGAATCACCTGGCCCATCTGACGGATTACACTGTGGAGTGGTACCGCCAGCTCAAGAAGAAATTTGGCAAGGGCCGCGAGCGAAAAACGGTGCTCAAGGCCTTTGGTACAATCGACAGTGCCAAGGTGGCCGTCGCCAATCACAAATTACACGCCGACCTAAAGGAAGGCTTTGTCGGCATTGGCATGCCGCGAGGCGAGGGAGACTACATCTGCGACTGCTCTGACATCGCTGACATAATTGTGTTCCGAAAGGACGGAACGATGCAGGTGTCCAAGGTGACGTCCAAGGCCTTCTTCGGCAAGGACATCTTGCATGTGGGCGTCTGGAAGCGTGGAGATGAACGCACCACTTACAACATGATCTACCGTGACGGCAAGAAGTCCGGAGGAGGTCGCACGATGGCCAAGCGGTTCAATGTCACGTCCATGACCCGAGACAAGGTGTATCCGCTGACGAAAGGGACGCCGGGGAGTCAGGTGCTTTGGTTCAGTGCCAACCCCAATGGAGAGGCAGAGCAGGTCACCGTTCACTTGAGCAGAATGCCTCGGCTGAAGTCCCTCAAGGTCGATGTTGATTTCTCCGAGATTTCCATCAAGGGACGCGGCGCAGGGGGCAACACCGTGACCAAGTATACCGTCACGGGTAAGGTGGACCTCAAAAGCGCGGGGTCCAGTACACTTGGTGCCCGCAAGGTCTGGTTCGACGAGAGTGTTCGCAGACTCAATGGAGAAGGCAGGGGGCGTTTGCTCGGTGCCTTTGGTCCGGACGACCGGTTGATTGTCGTGATGGAGAGCGGTGCCTACGAGCTGCTCAAGCCGGAGATGTCGGTTCATTTTCCGGAGGACATGATGTTCCTGGACAAATGGCATCGGGACCGCCCACTCACAGCCGTTCACCTTGATGGTGAGAAGAAATCGGTTTATGTCAAGCGGTTTATGGCGGAGTCCTCTACCAAGATGGTCAGTTTCATTGGCGAAGAGGAAGGGAGCAGAATGCTGCTCTTCACGGACCATGGGGCACCCATTATCAAATGCAAGGCCAAGGACCTCGGCGAGCAACGCTTCAGCCTAAATGAGTTCATCGCAGTTAAAGGCGTCAAGGCCCGTGGAAAGCGATTGTCTCTGGATTCGCGTGCCAAGGTGATCCTCGAGGACACGCCTGATCCAAACCTTGAGTTGCCCTCTGCAAGTGAGCCTGTCAATGCGCAGGAGCCCCCCAGTCCAAGTGGCGAAAGCGCAGCCCCGAAAAAGGGTGCTTCTTCGCCAGAGTCTGATTCTGGAAGCCCTGCCGAGGGGGAGGCCCAGAGCACCCTCTTCTGAATTTAAATTCCATCATGAACCGAATCATTCTGCTCTTTTCAGTCGGCGTGTTGCTCGCGGCCTGTAATTCAGGTGGTGATCAAACCACCAGCGCACCTGATGTACTTGTCCATCCCGATTGGTCAACGAACGCAGTCATTTATGAGATGAATGTGCGACAGCATTCCCCCAAGGGGACGCTGCGCAGCGCGCAAGCTGACCTCGCCAGGCTCAAGCAACTTGCGGTGGATGTGATTTGGCTTATGCCGGTTCATCCCATTGGGGAAGTGAACCGAAAGGGCGGAGAGAACCAGAACAATTTCCTGGTCCAACCCGGCAGTTCATCACTCGGCAGTCCATACAGCGTGAAGGACTACACGGCGCTCAACCCGGATTATGGTTCATGGGAGGATTTTGATGCCTTCGTCTCCTCGGCGCATGACTATGGAATGAAGGTGATCATCGATTGGGTGGCGAACCACACGGCGTTCGATGCCAAATGGACAACGGACTCCATCGGCATGGGATACTATCTGCTCGATGAGGCGGGTGCGCTTCAGCCACCCACAGGGACAGATTGGGTCGACGTTGCACAGTTGGACTGGGCAAATGGTGAGACCAATGGGCTCTATGGGGCCATGGAAGAGGCCATGGCCTTTTGGGTGCGGGAACACGACATTGACGGCTTCCGCTGTGATGTGGCAGAAAAAGTGCCCACGGCATTTTGGAACCGAGCGCGCAGAACCTTGGAGCGCATCGAACCCGAAATCTTCATGTTGGCTGAGGCCGAAGTGCCCGAGCACCACGATCGCGCATTTGATGCGAGTTATGCCTGGGAGTTCCATCACATCACCAACAAAGTGGCCGAAGGAGCCATGGATGCTGACAGCGTGCGCACTTATCTCGATCGGGAGGCAGACAGGTTCCCTTCTTCGGCATATCGGATGACCTTTGTGACCAACCACGACGAGAATTCGTGGAACGGAACTGCCAAGGAGCGCTACGGCGACGGCGTTCGCGCCATGGCCGTGTTGTGTGGAACAGCATTCGGAATGCCCATGATATACGGTGGGCAAGAAAGCGCCATGGACAAGCGCCTGCGGTTCTTTGAGAAAGACACCATCCCATGGGGCCAGTATCAATCCATGTCATTTTACCGGATCCTAAATGATTTGCACCACCGATACAGTCCGCTGCACAATGGAGAATTCGGGACTCCGGCGGTTCAACTCGTGGAGGAGGGCGACGTGATGTACTACGAGCGGAGTGATGGCGAATACGCGGTGCGCGTGTTAATCAACCTCAGCGATCAGCAGGTGGAGTTTGTGCCGGAAGGCCTGGAGGGGTACCGCAGCACGTTCAACCGCCAAAACCTCTCGAGGACCACTTGGGACCCTTGGGCCTTCGAGGTGTTCACAAAGGCATTGAAATGAAGTCGATAGCGCTCATTGCCCACGATGGAAAAAAGGCGGAGTTGGGCCTTTTTGCCGTGCGCTTCAAGGATTTTTTTGACGGGGTTCCGATCGTGGCGACCAGCACCACGGGGACCATGCTGGAGGAGAAAGGGTTCAATGTGGAGCGCGTCTCTTCAGGGCCCAAAGGGGGCGATGCGCAAATTGCCGCCCGCGTGGCCGAGGGCACCATCTCCGGGGTGATTTTCTTCCGCGACCCCATGGGCAAACACCCGCACGAACCAGACATTAACATGTTGCTGCGCCTGTGCGACGTGCACAACGTGCCCTTGGCGACCAACCCGGCCACGGCGGAGCTGATTGCCCGCCACATCGCCTGATCAAATGGGGACAGTGGGGCCCCTTCCCGGAGACAATCTGGACAAGACAGTGCGAAATTGGGTCCGACTGAATCTGTCTAATTCCACGTTGCCCATGTTGTCGGATCCCCGGGAACAGGAAGCCATAGCCAATCGGCTCATGGCCGATCTCGATGACCGGGGGCGGCTTCTCCTTGAAGCACTAGATCGGCGATATGATGAAGGCGAACTGACGCGCCTCTCGCATCACATTCAGCGCATTCTCATTGGCCAACCTGTGCAGCGCGTATTGGGATGGACCGATTTTCGCGGGCTGCGTATTGGCTGTGCCGGTGATGTGTTGATTCCCCGTCCGGAGACGGAGGAGGTGGTGGGGTGGTTTCTCGAAGGAATGGCTGCGAGAGCGGCTTGCACCAGGTCACACGGTCCAGTTCGGGTTCTCGATGTCGGCACTGGAAGTGGGTGTGTGGCCTTGTCCATAAAGCACGAGCGCCCCGAGTGGGAGGTGGTGGCCATCGATGTTTCGCAAGGGGCCTTGGTGCAGGCTGCAGCGAACGCCAAACAGCTGAACATCGACGTGGAGTTCAAGAAGGTCGACGTCCTCGATGTCGAGGCCGTGAAAAGGTTGGGCTGTTTTCACGGCATTGTGAGCAATCCGCCATACATACCCGATTCTGAGACGTTGGATCATCACGTCGAGAAGCACGAGCCAGCAGAAGCTTTGTTTGTCCCCGCTTCAGAGCCGCTTCGCTTTTATCGGGCATTGATCCAAGCAGCCGAAATGGGACTCGAACCGGGGGGGTGCATGGTGGCGGAATGCCACAGTGAATTTGCGCAGGCTGTGGCAGATTGTTGGCAACTCGACGGCACAACCTCGGATTGCCTCACCGACCTTCAAGGTGCGGAAAGGGCTGTTCGACTGATTTGTTCCCAGCCGTGATATCGAGACCATGAGCGCTGCCGATCGCATCGAAGAACTCCGACGTGCTTTGCACAAGCACAACCACCATTATTACGTGCTGGCCGCGCCCACAATCAGTGATCGGGCATTCGATGAGATGCTGCGGGAATTGGAGTCCTTGGAAAAGGCCCACCCTGAGTTCAATGACCCCAACAGCCCCACCAAACGTGTGGGCAGTGACCTTGCGAGTCAGGATTTTGCGAAGGTGGACCACAGCCGCCCTATGCTGTCTTTGTCCAACAGCTACAATGCCGAAGAGGTACAAGAGTGGGCGGACCGCGTCTACCGCGAAACCGCTGGGGAATGTAGTTTTACCTGCGAGTTGAAGTACGATGGCGTGGCCATTGCACTGCAGTATCGCAACAGAAAACTGGTTCGGGCCTTGACCCGCGGAGACGGGACAACGGGTGAAGACATCACGGACAACGTTCGAACCATTCGTGCCATTCCGCTGGCGCTCTCTTCAAGTGCACCTGAGAATCTCGAAATCCGGGGTGAAATCATATTGCCTTTTGCTGCTTTTGAAGCGCTCAATGCGCGGGTGGTCGCCGAAGGCAGGAATGCATTCGTGAATCCGAGAAACACAGCTGCGGGGAGTTTGAAGTTGCACGACAGTTCAGAGGTTGCACGGCGCGGATTGGATTGCTTTCTGTATGGCGTCGAGCTCGAGGAAGGGCAATTGAAGAGCCATTCCGATGGCGTCCGAAGTGCTGCGGAATGGGGATTCAAAACGCCCTTGACCCTCCAGAGGGCCTTTGAGCATGTCCGAGATGTGGAGGGGGTGATGGCTTTTTTGGCGCACTGGGACAAAGCCAGACACAGCCTTCCATTTGCCATTGATGGAGTGGTCATCAAAGTCGACGAAACCCTCCACCGCAGAACATTGGGCTCAACGGCGAAAGCACCGAGGTGGGCATTGGCATACAAATTCGAAACGGAGCAGGGATTGACCCGTCTCCTTCGCATTGACTACCAGGTTGGACGAACGGGAGGCATCACGCCTGTGGCGCGATTGGAGCCGGTTTTTGTGGCGGGAACCACGGTTCAGAACGCCTCCTTGCACAACGCAGATCAAATCGCGCTTCTCGACGTTCGTGAGGGCGATTTGGTGAGGGTAGAAAAAGGAGGGGAAATCATCCCAAAGGTTGTGGGTGTGGTGTTGGAGGAGCGTCCTGCCGGAAGCGTGCCACATGCCTATGCCGAGCACTGTCCAGATTGTGGGACTACATTGGAAAGGGCAGAGGAAGAGGCCCGTCACTATTGTCCGAATGCATTGGGATGTCCCGAGCAGATCAAGGGCAGAATCGAACATTTCGCCAGCCGAAAAGCATTGAACATCGACGGGTTGGGAGACAAGAGTGTCAGTCAGTTGTGGTCGGCGGGTTTGGTGCGGAACCCAGCAGACCTGTACGACCTGACCTTGCCTTCCTTGTTGACCTTGGACCGTATGGCCGAGACCAAGGCAGGAAACCTGCTGTCTGGCATTGAGAATTCGAAGTCCATTCCCTTTGAGCGCGTGCTCTTCGCCTTGGGCATCCGCCACGTGGGGGAGACGGTTGCGAAGCGCTTGGCACGCCATTTCTGCAACTTGGATGCGCTTCAGGCAGCCTCAAGAGAATCTCTTTTGGAGCTTGATGTGGTCGGTCCGGTCATTGCTGATGCAGTGCTTGCGTTTTTTGCCGATGCTGGTCAGGTGCTTCATGTGAACCGGTTGCGGCAGGCGGGTCTGAAGTTTGAGGCCGTCAAAGAGGCGCCTACAGGCAGCGCACTTGAGGGGAAGCGTTGCGTCGTAAGTGGCGTGTTCAGTATGCCTCGGGATCAGATTAAACGGCTTGTGGAGCAGAATGGAGGGAAACTGTCTGGAAGCGTTTCTGGCAGCACAGATTTTCTCATCGCAGGAGACAAAATGGGCCCCGCCAAGCGCGCCAAGGCCGAGCGCGCGGGGGTGCGAATTTTGACGGAATTGGAGTTCGTTGACTTGATATCCGATTAAGCGGCATTTTAATTCCTACTTGGCGCGAATTACATGATTTGTATTCGTCCGGTTTCTGCGCTTGGATTGGCTTAAATTGATGTATCCAATTGCTGAGAATGAACAACTTGACTCGCAGCTTGGCCATATTGATGGCCATCGCCTTCGCAGGGCTCACCGTTAACGGACAACCTTGCCTTGACCCGGACGCCTGCAATTATGATTCCAACGCAGGCGTTCCAGACGCCGTTTGCCTTGAGTTGGAGGCTTATGCTACGCACACTTCGGGCGATCTGGCAGGCATGACAACGTGGAGACTCTATTTCCATGCGACACATCCAGAGGACTTTGTAACTGCAGTTTTCGGCAATGCCGACCTTCCTTTGACATTGACCACAACGACCACTTTTTATCAAAATGTGCTCGGAGGAGCGACGGCTCAGTCAATCAACCCCACACTTTTGGAGCTTGGGATCGACCCTGATCTGGAGTTCGATAGCTATGTGACGATTGGTTTGACACAGCAGGCTGACGCGAGTGAAGGTGAGAATGGAGCGAGCACGGCAGCCTCTCCCGACCAGAATTGGATATCTGCCTTTGATCCAGGCGGCGGTGCTCCTGGTGGAGATCTGGTAATCAACGACGTCATAGGGGGACTTTGGTTCATTTACAATGGAGATGCAAATGGAGCGCCAGATGAAGACGATCGAATCCTGCTGGCTCAATTGACAACTTCCGGAGACATAGGAGGCTCAATCAACGTTCAATATTTTCCTGCAGGAGGCGAAGCGAGCACGGCGACTTTGTCGCTTGACACACCATGTGACTTCGGGAGCACCGATGACTGTAGCTATCCTGAAGCATATGAGGATTGTGATGGGAATTGCATCAACGATGTAGACGGAGACCTCGTTTGTGATGAAGTAGACGATTGTTTGGGGTCCTATGATGCGCTCGGAGTTTGCAATGGCAATTGCGAATCCGACGCTGATGGAGATGGACTCTGCGATAACGATGACGACTGCATTGGCACCCTGGACGCATGTGGCGTCTGCAATGGACCCGGTGCCATTTATGATTGCGGATGTTCTGATATTCCCAATGGAGACTGTGATTGTGAAGGAAGCGAAGCCGACGCGCTGGGCGTTTGTGGAGGGGATTGTGAAGCTGATGCAGATTCGGATGGGATTTGTGACGATGACGATGACTGTGTAGGCGCCCTCGATGCGATAGGGCAATGCAATGGCGACTGCGCCGAGGATGCGGATTCAGATGGCCTTTGCGATGATGAGGATGACTGCGTAGGACAGGTTGACGCCTGTGGTGTTTGCAATGGCAATGGTCCTTCTGGGGACTGCGGTTGCGAGGACATACCCGATGGAGATTGTGATTGTGACGGAAATCAAGCCGATGCCATTGGCGTGTGCGGAGGAAGCTGCACTGCAGATGCAGATGGAGATGGCCTTTGTGACGATGTCGATGATTGTATTGGACAAGTCGATGCCTGCGGGATTTGCGACGGACCAGGCGCCATTTATGACTGCGGGTGCAATGACATCCCAGATGGCGATTGTGATTGCGCAGGGAACCAACTCGATGCCTTAGACGTCTGCGGGGGAGATTGTCCGGCAGACGATAATGAAAATGGCATTTGTGATCTCTATGAAGGCTCTGGTTGCGCCGATGAGGAGGCTTGCAACTATGATCCATTGGCGGAGCCTGTGCCAGATCCTGTGGACGACGAATACTGTTTGATCACCGAAGTGGTTGCCAGCCACACCGAGGGTGATCTTGATGGTTTCACGACCTACAGGGTGTCCATACAAACCTTGCATCCTACGGATTTTGTGACATCGGTTTCGGGTAATTCAAACTTGCCAACCTCCATACAGACCACCACATCTTTCTATCATCACATGTTAGGAGGGCCGACGCCAGCCAACCTTAATCCAATACTGTTTTCAACCTTCCCTGAGATGGCTTACGACAGTTGGATTACCATCGGTTTGGATGGGCCTGCCAACCTTGTGGATGGAGAGACGAACGTTTCTGTTGTTGAGTCCCCTGGACAAGCTTGGTCTTTGCAGTTCGATCCAGGCGCTGGACTTCTTGGATCAGACATTATGATCAATGACCTGGTGGGAGGAGTCTGGTATATCCTGAACGGCGATGCCAATGGCACACCCGATGAGAATGGCCGTGTCCTGCTCGGCCAATTCACCACAGACGGTGAGTTGTCTGGGAACATGCAGGTCCAGGTGTTCCCACAGGGAGACAACATCAATTACATCCTTCTTGACCTGCCGCTCGGCATGGGGGTTGGATGTGCGACAGGTGGAGGCGAAGACACCTGCCTCTACGATGATGCAGTAGGCGATTGTGGTGGGGATTGTGCTGCTGATGTGGACTCCGATGGCATCTGCGACGATGAGGATGACTGCATTGGTGTTGTGGACGCTTGCGGTGTCTGCAACGGATCGGGTGCCATTTACGATTGTGGTTGCAGTGACATCCCTGCAAGTGATTGCGACTGTGATGGAAACCAGTTGGACGCTCTTGGAATCTGCGGCGGCGATTGTGCCGCTGATGCCGACTCCGATGGCATCTGTGATGATGTGGAGCCTCAGACTTGTGATGACCCCGATGCCTGCAACTTTGATCCAAATGCCCTTCCATACGTTCCGACTCCTGCGGATGAAGGGTATTGTGCTGAAATCCGTGTCATTGCAGAGCATGATGCTGGGGAGTTGGCCGGCATGACTACGTATCAAATTTTGCTTCACACAGAGAACCCCACAGACTTTGTCTCCTCTGCCTACGGCAACTCGAATGATCCTTTGGTCGTCAGCACGAGCACATCATTCTTCCAGCATGTGCTTGGTGGTGTGACTCCGGAGTCGGTCAACCCATTTTTGCTCCCCACGTATCCTAATTTGGCATACGACAGTTGGGTGACCATTGGTTTGGACGGCCCTGCCGATTCGAATGCCGGAGAGAGTGCGACTTCTACGGTTCAATCACCTGCTCAGCTTTGGATCACGGGTTTTGATCCCGGTTCTGGCGCAGCTGGGGGCGACATCGTCATGAACGATGCTGTTGGAGGGGTGTGGTATATCCTGAACGGAGATTCCAATGGTCTGCCTGATGAAGATGGCACCGTGCTTCTTGGTCAGTTCACGACTGACGGCGAGTTGAGCGGAACAATCAACGTTCAGATCTTCCCAGAAGGTGACAACATCAACTTCATCACGGTGAGCTTGCCCATCGGCGGCAACTGCGTGGAGCAAACGGTGAACCCGACATGCACCTATCCCGACTCCGACCTTGTGGATTGCGATGGCAATTGCATCGACGACGCGGACGGAGATGAAGTGTGCGATGCCGATGAGGTGCAGGGCTGCACTGATGCAGACGCCTGCAACTACAATGCGGACGCCACGGATGAAGATGGATCTTGCCTGGAACCTGACGATTGCGGGGTGTGCGGTGGCCCAGGGGCCATTTATGATTGTGGTTGCAGCGGTATCCCCACAGGCGATTGCGACTGTGATGGGAACCAATTGGATGTTGTTGGAGACTGCGGTGGCGATTGCACGGATGATGCCGATGCCGATGGCATTTGCGACGATGAGGACGATTGTGTGGGCGCCTATGACGAATGTGACATTTGCAACGGCCCTGGCGCTTCAGGTGAGTGTGGTTGTGAGGACATTCCTGACGGCGACTGTGACTGCGACGGGAACCAGTTGGATGCGCTCGGCGTGTGCGGTGGAGCTTGCGCAGCCGATGCCGATTCTGATGGCATCTGTGACGACGAGGACGATTGCATCGGGTCTTACGATGCGTGCGGTGTTTGCAATGGCCCTGGTGCTGTTTATGATTGCGGATGCGCAGACATCCCTGACGGGGACTGCGATTGTGATGGAAATGAATTGGACGCCATCGGGGTTTGCGGCGGAGCCTGCACTGCTGACGTAAACGAAAATGGCATTTGTGATGATGTGGAGCCCCAGACCTGTGATGACCCCGATGCCTGCAACTTTGATCCAAATGCCCTTCCATACGTTCCGACTCCTGCGGATGAAGGGTATTGCATAGAGCTCAGGGTTATGGAGGAGCACGTTTCCGGAGACCTCGCAGGCATGACAACCTATCGGGTCTTGTTGCACACAGAACACCCCGACGACTTTGTTTCGTCAGCTTATGGAAACCAGAATGAGCCACTTGACGTGAGCACGACCACGAGCTTTTACCAGAACGAGTTGGGTGGCTTAACACCGGAACCGCTCAATGCGTTTTTGCTGTCCGCTTATCCAGATCTGGCCTATGACAGCTGGGTGACCATTGGGTTGGACGGCCCTGCCGACCCAACTGCGGGTGAAAATGCAGCCGCGACGGTTCAATCACCATCTCAGTTCTGGACGACGGCCTTTGAGCCTGGTCTTGGTGCGCCAGGCGGAAACTTGATCATGAACGATCCGGTAGGGGGTGTTTGGTACATCCTCAATGGCAATTCCAATGGTTTACCTGATGAAGATGGCACCGTGCTTCTCGGTCAGTTCACGACTGACGGCGAGTTGAGCGGAACAATCAACGTTCAGATCTTCCCAGAGGGTGACAACATCAACTTTATCACGGTGAGCTTGCCCATCGGCGGCAACTGCGTGGAGCAAACGGTGAACCCGACATGCACCTACCCCGACTCCGGCCTTGTGGATTGCGATGGCAACTGTATCGACGACGCGGACGGAGATGAAGTGTGCGATGCCGATGAGGTGCCGGGCTGCACTGACGAAGATGCCTGCAACTACAATGCGGACGCCACGGATGAAGACGGGTCATGTTTGCAATTCGATGCGTGTGGAGTATGCGGAGGAACAGGCATTCCAGATGGTGATTGTGACTGCGATGGCAACCAGTTGGATGCTGTTGGAATCTGTGGTGGGTCCTGTCTGGCGGATGTCGATGCGGATGGAATTTGTGATGATGTGGACGACTGTGTGGGAGCCTATGACGCATGTGGAGAATGCAATGGTCCTGGCCTCATCTTCGAGTGCGGATGTTCAGACATTCCAGATGGCGACTGTGATTGCGACGGAAACCAGTTGGACGTTATTGGCGTTTGTGGTGGCGATTGTACTGAGGACGCTGATGCCGACGGCATTTGCGATGATGTCGACGATTGTGTAGGAGCCTACGATTCATGTGGCCAATGCAATGGCCCAGGCGCTATCTACGCGTGCGGATGTTCAGACATTCCAGATGGCGATTGCGACTGCGATGGCAACCAGCTTGACGCTGTTGGAGTTTGTGGTGGCGACTGTGTTGCTGACGCGGACTCCGATGGCATCTGCGACGATGTGGACGACTGTGTAGGGGCCTACGATGATTGCGGGATTTGCAATGGCCCAGGGGCGATATACGAGTGTGGTTGCTCGGACATTACGGATACAGATTGCGATTGTGACGGAAATCAGCTTGACGCCATTGGTGTTTGCGGCGGTGATTGCCCAGGGGATATTGACGGTGATGGAATATGCGATACCGATGAAATTCCAGGGTGCACAGATGAGGCCGCTTGTAACTTCAATCCAGAGGCCACAGATGAGGACGGAACGTGCGCTGAAGAGGATGAGTGCGGTGTGTGTGCTGGCAACGGGATTGCCGTTGGCGATTGCGATTGTGACGGCAACCAACTGGATGCCCTCGGCGTCTGTGGCGGGACCTGTCCAACCGACCTCAATGGCGACGGCATCTGCGACACGGACAACATCTTGGGTTGCACTTACCCTGAGGCATGCAACTTTGACGAGGAGGCGGACGTGAACGATGGCAGCTGTGATTTCCTCAGTTGCGCTGGCTGTACGGATGAAGATGCGCTCAATTATGATGGAGATGCGACCGTGGAGGATGGCAGCTGTCTCTATGGAGGCTGCACTGACCCGGCCGCTGCGAACTATAACGATTCGGCAGACTTGGATGACGGCTCATGCCAGTTCCCGGGCTGCACCGATCCCCTCAGTTGCAACTATGATGCAGAAGCCAACACAGACGACGGATCCTGTGAGTACGATAGCTGTTCCGGCTGTACCATCGATTTGGCCTGTAACTATGACCCAGAGGCGACCCTGCTCGATGAGAGCTGTGACTTCTACTCATGCCGAGGGTGCACCGACCCCGATGCGGACAACTATGATTCTGAGGCGACACAGGACGATGGAAGTTGCATTTACCTTGGTTGCACGGATCCTGATGCACCCAACTTTGATCCGAATGCCACATTCGACAACGGTTCCTGTCTGATTGGGGGATGTAAAAACACATTGGCTTGCAACTACGATTACTACGCCGACTATGATGACGGCAGTTGTGAATTCGAGAGCTGTGCGGGCTGCATGGTTCTGTTTGCTTGCAATTATGACCCGGAGGCCACGGTAACGGACAATTCATCCTGTGACTTCTACGGATGCTGCGGCGATCCTGATGCACTGAACTACACGCCTGGTGCTGCACCAGAAGCGATATACGGTTGTGACTACGGCACTGCTGGACAGCCTGTAGTGATGACGGGTTGCGATTTGATTATCGCTTGCAACTTCGGCGACCCGATTAATCCGTGTGAGTTTGACTCGTGTGCCGGTTGCGGTGACCCTGAGGCCTGCAACTACAATCCATCGGCCACGTTGCCGACCACCTGTTTGGATGCGGAGGATGTCTACGGTGTGGACTTCGTGGATTGCGATGGAGAATGTATCGCTGACAGTGACGGCGACGGCGTTTGTGATGTGCTCGAAGTGAGTGGTTGCACGGACGACATGGCTTGCAACTTTGATGCGCTCGCGACACAAGACGATGGCAGTTGTGAAACAGCAAGCTGCGGTGGCTGTATGGATGCATCGGCTTGCAACTATGATGCAGGTGCAACTTTAAGTGACGGAAGCTGTGAATACCTCGCATGCGTAGGATGTCTCATTGTTGAGGCTTGTAACTACAACCCTGAAGCCACCGTTTCGGGCAACAACTGCACCTATCCTGTCAGCGTGCTTCGAGACTGCGCGGGAGATTGCATAAACGATGCGGACGGCGACGGTATTTGTGATGAGCAGGAGGTGGAAGGCTGTACGGATATAGACGCTTGCAACTACCAGTCACTGGCCACTGAGGACAATGGCTCGTGTGACTTCACCAGTTGCAAGGGGTGCACGGTCCCCGAGGCGTGTAACTACGATCCACAGGCCACCGACAGCGATGGGTCCTGTGAATTCTCAAGTTGTCTGGGTTGCACCTATCCAGACGCCCTGAATTACGATCCGGCCGCTACAGAAGACAGCGGGATTTGTCTGTTTGATGCAGGTGCATCCGACAACTGTCCTGGAGACCTGACCCAAGATGGCACGGTCAGCATTGCTGACCTGCTGGAGTTCTTGATTGTGTTCGGTTCGAGTTGCGCCGACTAATTAATCGGCCAAGCCAAAATGTGAAGGGGCCGTTCCGCGTGGACGGCCCCTTCCATTTTGAGGAGAACATGAATCACTCTCTGATGAGCTTTATCACCCCTTGGGCAGTGCCGCTTTGGCTGTCTCCACAGGTGGACGTGTAGTCTATCACATACCAATATGCCCCTGAAGAGAGGGGGTCACCGCCGTTGCCGTTTCCATACCAGCGGATGGGGGTTCCTGACGAGAAGCCTTCGCCGGCATTGGTAAACACGATTTGACCCCAACGGTTGTAAATGCGAAGCGCGTAGTTGGTCAAAACACCCAAGGCCTCGATGTCCGGCATGTCCTTCAGAAACGGATACCAGCTGTCGTTTTTCCCGTCGTTGTTGGCCGTGAGAATGTTGGGGAACGTCAAGGAGCTGATGTCCAATCCGAAATCTTCGCCCTCGACCACAGCGATGGTGATGCTGTCCGCGCAGCCTGTCTCTTGCCATTCGACAACCAGTTGATAGCTGCCTGCGGCGTTGATGATGGGCCCAAATGAGCCATTGGAAGGAGAGACCCCCATGGAGGTGCCATTGTCCGCGTTTGTCCAAGAGACATTGGGCGTGAGGTTTCCGGTTCCAAAAGGGGCATAGTCTTCAACGCCAGCACCGACAACAGGTTGTCCTGTGTTGAGACAGGTGAGGGGCTCAACAAACCCGCCGGAAATGTCAGGCGGGCTGTTTGCTTCGGTAACGTCTATGTTGAATTCGGTTTCACATCCGTTGTCCGGATTGGTGACAGTGGCGGTATAGATTCCGCCTGCAGCAGCAGTTGCGGCGGAGCCAGTCCCAAGAATGGTTCCATTGGCCGTGTTCCAGGAGACCGTTGCCGACGGATTGGACAGGGATTCCGCAACGAGGGAGAACGTGGTCTCATTGCAGGTCAAATAGCCTGTTTCCGGGAAATCCCCACTGAACGTGACGGTGTCCACAGGCACGGTGAATTGGGACTCGGCTTCGCAGAGCCCATCGCCATAGGAGACGGTCAAGGTAAAATCACCAGGCTGAGAAATGGTGGCCAAGGCATTGTTGGCGTCGATGGCCCCAGCGGGTCCGCTCCACTCGTAATCGAGGGGGCTGGGAAAGTTGGAGCTTCCCACAAGGCTAACCTCCTGAAGGAGACACGTGATGTAGGACAGCCCGGCAACACTTGCTGTCATGTCTTCTACGGTCAGCTGAATGGTGTCGACCACGGCAACGCCACATTGGTCGGTGTAGGTGGCGGTGTACACCAAAGGGTCTTCGAGTCCGCCCGGTGGTGTGCAAATGGGCGATGCAATGCCCACATCGCTTAAGTAGTCGGCAGGCTCCCATGTGGCCGCGCCGTCAGGGCTGGGTACGTTGAGCTGGACCTCTGCCCCCGGGCATATATAGCCTTGTTCAGCACTGCCCAAGATGTTGGCCGAAAGGCAGACCGTCTGGACGTTGAAAGCTCCACCCGTGCTGGCGGTAAACCCAAAATAGACTTGGTTTTGGCCTTGGAATATGCCGTTGATCAAGTCGATGCTCCCTTCCAGTCTGAGTTCACAATCAAAGTAGACCCTGACAATTTGCGCATCGGGATCCCATGTGACCCGTCCGTCGTGGTCTTGGCCATCTTCAATGTTCCCGCCAAATTCATCCGCCAGAACCGGTCCAGCAATGGCCGTGTTGGCGTTGTGATCGACGCTGCCATTGGACACCATGGCGATGTGGTCTTGAATCGGGTCGCCATAGTCCGCGTTTTGCCAAGTGTCGAACTCCACGGCAAAGGCGGGTTGAAAGTCGACGCCCAAAAATCCCAATCCGCCACCGCTTTCGCCCAGTGCGTCTGTTCCCACAGTTTGCATCACAAAGCAAATTCCGTCAGCACCATTGCCGTCAGTGGAACCGAGGTTGAGTATGAATTGCAAGTCAAGCGGCTGACTCAGATCGACTTGGTCTGCATACCAGACGCTTCCAGTTTGCGTGTTGATTGCAGGCGTCAATTGATAGCAATCCTCGCCGGTCACAGTCGCCGTGCCATTGAGGTAATAAACAGGATCGCCTTGCGCCATGACATTTGCCGTGGGCAGGAAGAGGAGAGCCCAGCTCAAGAAGATGCTATCCGCTTTTCCATTCAACATGTCCCCAATTTACGAGGCCAACATCTCGACTTGACGCGTGGAGTAGATGTCCATTGCGCCTTTTGTTGTGAATTCTCTCGACGCGGTAAACAACTGCTCGATGTTCACTTGTCTTAAATTCAGCGCATTTTTTATACAGAAAAATCGCAATGGTCGGTTTTACAAGCCTACTGATGTCATCGGGAATGGATTATAAATCCGACGTGATACTTTGCAACATCACAACCAAACCATGCGATTCCAAAGTCACTTTTTTGCCTTGGCGGCCAGTCTTGCGCTTTTCCTTTCTAGCGCCAACGCCCAACAACAAATTGCAGTCAATACTTCCGCAGCGCCAGATGGCTACGGAATAGAGATTGAGGTCATCAATGACGACATCGGTCAAGTCATTGGGGCCACTGGTCTGGCTGACCTGACTGGCTTCAGTACCACACGAATTTACGTTGTGTGCAACGACGCGACTGACTTTGTGTCGTCCGTTTCAGGGGATGCGACCAACCCAACCTATGTCGAAACCACCACGAGCTTCTGGCACGAGGTCGCACTTGGTGGCGGCACGCCCAATGGCATATCTAGCTTTTTGCTGGGGACATTTGCATCACTTGGTTACGACAGTTGGGTGACCATTGGATTGGATCAGGCGCCAAATGCTGGAGCAGGTGAGGCGAGTGTGAGCACGGTTCAGTCTGATTCCAACCCGTGGCTGACACAATTTGACCCACTGGGAGGCAACATCTCCATTGATGACGGCATTGGTGGTGCTTGGTATGCCTTGAACGGCGATGCCAACGGTTTTGCGGGAGACGACCTCAAGGTCCTGGTTGGTCAGTTCACCACAAATGGTGATCTCAGCGGTCAACTTTACGTTCAGGTCTTCATCGAAGGTGATGGGTCCAACGAGTTCCGTGACACCTTCTACTTCGGTGCCGGAGTGCCAGGGTGTATGGATTCAGCGGCCTGTAACTACAGTGCCGAGGCCACCTCTGATGATGGCAGTTGCACATATCCCTCAGCCACCAATGTCGACTGTGACGGCAACTGCCTGAACGACACGGATACAGACGGCATCTGCGATGAAGATGAAATTCCAGGATGTATGGATGGGACAGCCTGCAACTACAATGCAAATGCCACGGATGACGATGATTCCTGCGTCTATGCAGACGCTGGATACGATTGTGATGGCAACTGTCTGTCAGACGACGATGGCGACGGCGTATGCAACGAATTTGAGGTTCCAGGATGTGACGATGTTACGGCTTGCAACTACGACGCTACTGCAACCGACAATGACGGTTCTTGTACCTATCCCGATGCCGGGTTGGATTGCGATGGCAATTGCTTGGCCGATGCCGACGGAGATGGCGTTTGCGATGGCGACGAAGTGTTGGGATGCGACGACAGCGCGGCATGCAACTTTGATGCGACGGCTACCGAGAATGATGGCTCATGTGCTTACCCCGATCAGTACTACGACTGTAACGGCAACTGCAACAACGATGCCGACGGTGATGGCATTTGCGATGAGCTCGAGACCGTGGGCTGCACGGATTCTGATGCTTGTAACTACAGCCCTGTTGCCACAGAAGACGATGGATCTTGCACATACCCTGCAGCCGATAACCTGAACTGTGACGGCAGCTGCATCAATGACACAGATGGCGACGGCACTTGCGATGAAGACGAGGTGAACGGATGTACAGATGCCGAGGCCTGCAACTACGATTCCGCCGCGACTGAGGAGGACGAGTCTTGTACTTATCCACCTGCTGACAATCGCGACTGTGCTGGCAACTGCTTGAATGACGCAGATGGCGATGACGTTTGTGATGAGGACGAGATTCCCGGATGTCAGGACGCTGAGGCTTGCAACTATAATGCAGCAGCCACGGACTCGGATGGATCCTGCACCTATGCTGCAGAATACTATGACTGTGATGGAAACTGCATCAACGACAGCGATGGTGACGGTGTCTGCGATGAGCTGGAAATCGACGGCTGTACAGAAGCTGGAGCGTGCAACTTTGACGCTACTGCAACCGACAATGACGGCTCTTGTGAATACCTGAGCTGTGCGGGATGCATGGGGTCTGGTGCGTGCAACTACGACAACGAGGCCACCATTGACGACGGGTCTTGTGTGTATGCGGATGACCCTTGCGAGACCTGCAACACGGACGGAACGGTCAACCCCAACGACGATGACGGGGACGGTGTCTGCAATGCGGATGAGATCGTGGGTTGCCAGGAGCAGGCTGCCTGCAACTATGACCCTGCTGCAACTGATGCTGGAGACTGTGATTACCCAATCGACTTGTATGGGGTGAACAACGTGGACTGCGATGGAGAGTGCCTCAACGATGCCGACGGTGACGGCGTCTGTGATGAAGACGAGATTGTCGGCTGCCAAGAGTTAGCGGCTTGTAACTACGATGCCACCGCGACCGATCCAGGTGCGTGCGACTACCCAATTGATCTCTACGACAAGGACTACGTGGACTGCGATGGCAACTGCCTCAACGACGCCGACGGAGACTTGGTCTGTGACGAGGACGAGATTGCGGGATGTCAGGATGCTGAAGCCTGTAATTACAATGCGGACGCCACGGACGAAGATGGCAGTTGCACCTATCCAGAAGAGTTCTACCTCGACTGCGATGGCGCATGCATCAATGATGAAGACGGTGACGGCCTCTGCGATGAGGTGGAGGCACTCATTCCACCAGTGTACAACCCAGACTGGAACGGCGACTACTGCTACACGGTTGCTGATTTGGTTCACCTGCTTTGCCTGTTCGGCACCTGCGGACCAGACACAACCGGTGTAGAGGGTTACAACCCCTTCTTCCAAGAGGACTCCTGCTTCTCTGCGTTCGATCTAACGGCATTCCTGACCCTGTATCAGACGTGCCTTGAAGTCACCGAGGAGCAGCCCGCCAACGGCGGTGGAAACGGTGCTGCAGACGACGGCATGAACGACGACGCCACCAACGAAGACGACGAGTGATCCATTGAGTCACCTCGCTTCAACGGCGAACGAAACCGAAGGCCGGGCTGTTTACAGTCCGGCCTTCTCTTTTGTCTTACAGAACGATATAGAATCAGAAGCGGACGGCGAACTTGAGGTTGATGCGCCGCGACGTCAAGTAGTTGGGAATGGCATAGCGCCTTCCAGTGACGTCTTGAATCCACGTGTGGTTGATGGTGTTGCGGATACCGAGGAGGTTGAAGACCTCGAGGGCGAAAAAGCCTTCGAGGGGCTTAGTGCGGTCCGCACCATTCTTCTTAATTCGTCCGCGCTCTCCCAGGAAGAGGTCGCGCGAGAAGCCGATGTCAACCCTGCGGTAGGCTGGCAAGCGCAGCGTGTCCTTGTATCGAGAGAAATCCGGTGGTCCGAAGGGGAGACCCGTGCCGTAGAACAGGCTTAACAGCACCTTGTACTCAGGGGCACCCGGCATCTCATCCTGAAACAGCAAGGACATGGAGAAGCGCTGGTCGGTTGGGCGGGGGATGAAGCCAGGCTGCACCAGGGCACTGTCGATGGCAACAGGGTCAAATGAGTATCCGGGAACGATGAGCTCACCAGCCGCGTTGTAGTAGTCGTAATACCTATCGTCAGTCAGGTCTTCCTCTGCCCGCAGGAAGCTCATCCGCATCCAGCTCTGAATGCCTTCGATGAACTCTCCATTGAGCATGAGGTCCAGGCCTGTGGCCCGACCGACCGCATTGTTGTCAGCGTAATACCGAAGGCGGACGTTTTCGACCTCGTAGGGAATCAGCGACGCTAGGTCCTTGTGATAGAGCTCTGCGTTGAGCAGGAAGGGGCGACCCTGCCAGTCGAAGCGGTAATTGGCACCGGCAATGATGTGCAGCGCGCGTTGGGCACGAATGTCCGTGTTGACCACACCAGACAGGTCGCGCATTTCCCGATAAAAAGGCGGCTGCCAATACCAACCTCCAGCCAAATTGAAGACCACATCGCGCATCACGCGGTTGCCGAGGGAATCGGTTCCCATCGCCCACTTGGGCTTCCAAGCAGCGTGAACACGGGGGCCGCCGACCGTCTGGCCATTGAAGCTCCAGTGGTGAAGACGCGCACCGGCGTGAAGCTCCCATTCACTGCCATCGCTCCATGCGCCTTTCCAAGTGTCTTGGAGGAAGGCCATGAGGCGGGTGGACGAGGTCCGGTTTTCCGTGCGGACCACATCCTGGAGTAGAATTTCTTGGAGGGGACGGTCGTCGGCGTCTGTGTAGCCGATGTTGTCATCGGGGTGGGGGACGATGTAGCCGGCGCTGTCCACGAGCTCCCACTCGTTGAGGGCATCGTCGATGATCTCGTGGCGGGCCTGCACACCCCATTCGATGAGGTGTGCCTCCTTGGCCCGGGTGAAGGAGCCGCGAGCGCTGCCGGTCAGAACCGTTGCCTGCAAATCGTTTCGGGCGTGGTTGAGAAAGTACCCGACCCCCTGAAGTCCTAGCGCCTCGCCAAAGGCGTCCGACCCCGGGTCCCGTTCCAGTTGGCTGAGGAAATAGCCGCCGAGAATGTCAAAGGTCTCCTGCTCATCCGTTCGGAATGCGGAGGCAATCAGGCGGACGCGTGAGGTGGGGGTGACCCTGTCTGCAGCCAACGCGCCAAACCCTGTGCGGTACTGTGTGACCTCTTGGCCATCGAAATACACGGTCAAGCGAAGCGCTTCGTTGATGGTGCCAACGTTGGTTTCCCTCGTCTGCGGAATGAAGCGGTATTTGTTTTGGGCGGCTGTGGCCAAGGCTTGGATTTCCCAAGGGCCGTAGCCGTCGGGATCGTAGGTCACATAGCCTTGCAAATCGGTGTACACGGGGCGGTATTCTCCGGTTTCGTCCAGACTGCCGAGGACATAGCCGTTGTTGCGGTAGCGGAAGCCCATGTTGTAGCTCCACCGGCCGTTGTCAGAGACGTCCTCCACTTGGAATTGTCCGCCCAAGAGACTGGCTGTGGCCCGTCCAGCAAAGCCTTGGGGCCTGCGGTATTGTATGTCCAGCACGGAGCTCATGCGGTCTCCGTACTTGGACTCAAATCCACCAGCGGAAAAGCGGATGGACTGGATCATGTCGGGGTTGGGAAAGGACAGGCCCTCTTGCTGTCCAGCCCGGACGAGGAAGGGGCGATACACTTCGATGCCATTGACATAGACGAGGTTTTCGTCAAAGCTGCCGCCACGGACATTGTAGGCGCTCGAAAGTTCGCTGGTGAAGTTGACCGGCGCCTGAATCAAAAGGTCTTCTACAGTGCCCCGCACGCTTGGCACGCGCGAGGCCACGCGGGGATCAATGCGTTGGATCGGGCCAGTTCGGGTGCCATCGGCCTCGACTTCAGCTTGATTCAGTGCAACACCTGCCCGCAGGCGAACGTCCAATCGCGTTCCCTTCGCCGTCGGAGTGGCTTTGCGCGTCACGGGATCGTATCCGATGAAAGTGAACCGGATGGCGATTTGTCCCGGATCCCTGAGCGGCAGATCGTAGCGGCCATCGGCATCGGTGATGGCTGCCGAACGGCTGCCTTGGGGAAGGACAGTGGCTCCGGGAAGGGGCTGTCCGGCACCGTCGGTCACACGACCAAAGACACGGTATCCCTGTGCCATTCCCGACAGGGACAGCAAGAGAAGGGCAGCGAGAAGGGCTAAGGGTCTCACGAGGCGTTCAACGGTGTTCTGGCCGAAGTGTTGCACGGTGGGTTTAGCGCTTTCTGAATTCACCGTTGCGGAGGGCTTGGATGAATTGACCCCAAGCAAGGGGGTTCAGCAGGCTCACGGGCACCATGCCGCCTTGATATCCGGCCATTTGGGCCTGCCGTGCTTGAAGCAGACGGAAGTTCTCTTCCGGACTGGAGCCCATTTCGGACATGCGGTCATAGAGTGCCATCGGGTCAAAGTCAAGGTTGCGACGGGCGCGCTCTCTGGCATCGGCCTCCATGCGAAGTGCGAGGAACTCTTCCTTGAATCGCTCTCGGCTGGGCCAAGGGTAGATCCGGGCTTCGTCCATCATGACGGTGTCTCGGCCCAAGGGCTGAACGACGCTCATGCGATCGGGCATCTCCTGACCGGTTAGGTCCGGAACGATGAGAAACGATTCAGTCAGACCAATTGAGCTGAACATGACCGTGTCGCCCACCCGCGCTGGGATGGCAAAGAAGCCGTATTCATCAGTGATGGTGCCGCGTTGGTCGCGGGCGCGGTACACGGTGGCAAACGGAACGGGACCCAAAGAGTCCCCCTCGACGACAACACCAGTCAATTGGACCACCATGGGCGTCAACGTGGAGTCGACGTCGGATTGGGCGTTCAAGGAACACCCAGCGGTCAGCAGGAGGGAAAGGACCGCAACGCGGAACGTACTCGGCATGCTCCAAAGGTAGGCGGGGAGATGGCCCGCGAAAGGGAATTCACACCGCTTGGGCGGTCTTGAATTCCGAGGTGGTGTGGAAGGTGATCTCCGGGAAGTTGCCGCGCTCCATGTCCAGCAGGAATTGAGAAGGGGCGAGGTAGACCTCATTGCCGT
>Ga0209503_10000485_pt1 | contig 24463 bp, 26 predicted proteins | sample SouAtlMetagenome_2_FD_187448 | JGI IMG/M metagenome (GOLD analysis project Ga0209503, IMG submission 187448) | Marine eukaryotic phytoplankton communities from Atlantic Ocean - South Atlantic ANT15 Metagenome (SPAdes) (version 2) | ecosystem: Environmental > Aquatic > Marine > Oceanic | place... | reverse complement strand
CGACTTGATGAAAAAGGCCGGCTACTACGTGGTGAATGCGGGAAAGACCGACTACAATATTGGCGGGCGGAGTGACAGGAGCCCGTGGGATTCGAACAAGGTTGATTGGAAAGACCTCAAAGACCGTGAGCCTTTCTTCATGGTCATCAATAATACCAAGTCGCACGAATCGCGGGCCTTTGGCGATGTCAATAACACTGAGCATAGCCCCGATGCGGTCCGTCTCGCGAAATACCATCCGGACATTCCCGATATCCGTAAAAACTATGCGCACTACCACGACCAGATGAAAAAAATGGACGCGGATATCGGAAAAGCCCTGGCCGATCTCGAGTCCGCCGGTCTTGCCGAAAATACCATCGTCGTTCACAACTCCGACCACGGTGGGGTGATCGCGAGGAGCAAGCGTTTCCTGTTCAACAGCGGCACACATTGTCCTTTGATCATTCGTATCCCTGAGAAGTTCAAACATCTCCGGCCATCCGATCCCGGCAGCAAGATCGACGAGTTGATAAGCTTCATCGACATGCCCAAGACCTGGTTGAGCCTTTGTGGTGCCGAGACTCCTGACTATATGCAGGGAAAGATCTTTCTCGGTCCCAAAGCCGAGAAGCGTGACTACCATGTCAGCTTTCGGGCGCGCATGGATGAACGTTGTGACAATGTCAGGGCGATTCGTGATGAAAAATTTCTCTTCATCAGAAACTATATGCCCTACGCGCCCTGGGGGCAGCACTTGAACTATCTCTGGAAGATGAAAGCGACTCAGGCCTGGGAGGCGCATTACAAAGCTGGCAAGACCAACGAGGTGACTGGCCGTTTTTTCGGAACGAAACCGATGATCGAGCTTTACGATACTTCGGTCGATCCGGACAACGTCGACAACTTGGCCAAAGATCCTAAGTATGCCAAACAGGTCGTTCGTCTGAGTGCGGCGCTCGATAAGTGGCAGGTGGAGAATTTTGATTCGGCTCTGCTTCCCGAGAGTGAGATGGTGAAGCTTTCTGAAGATGCTGGGAAAACTATCTATGAGGTGGTGCGCGATCCTAAGTTATACGATCTTAAGGGTTTGCAGAAAGCTTCCTCGGTCGCGCTTACTGAAGCCCCCACTACTCTGCCCGCTCTGTATAAGCTACTCGGTAGTAAGAGTGCCGGGATTCGCTACTGGGGAATCGTCGGTTGTTTCAATCTGCAAGGGAAGGTGTCGCTCGATAAGAAGCTCATCAAGAAAGCCCTGAGGGATGATTCTCATCACGTTCGGGCAATAGCAGCGTGGATTCTCTATCGGGAAGGGGATAAGGCGATTGCGCAGTCAACCTGGAACGAGTTGCTCACCGGGAGTTCGTATGCTTCGTTGAAAATCTTCAACATTATCGATTGGATTGGAGACGGCACGGCATCTTACATGGAGGCGATGAAGGCATGTGAATTCAGTCACCAGAACTATGTGAGTCGCATGCAGGATTACCTTGGAGCAGGGAAGTCAAAGTCCAGGAAAACGAAAAAGGTGAGGTAGAGTGGCTACTTGGAGTTCTTGCCTTTGCCTTTCTTACCCTTGGATTTCATTTTTGAGCGCCATTGATCGTAAAGGGCGGAGAGTTCCATGACGATCTCTGGATGTTTGCTGGAGACGTCGGTCGTTTCACCGATGTCTTGCTTTAGGTTGAATAAGGCCGTGCCGTCCGGGTACTTGGAATCGGGAGCCGGTTTGGCGATGCCTTGTTCGTCAAGTTGGAAGTTACTGTGCTTCCAGCCCTTTGAGCTGATCAGTTTCCAAGGGCCCTTGCGAATGACACTGGCGCCGCGCCCGTCGCTCCAGCAGAGGTAATCGTGCACGCCACCGGTTTCCTTTTTTTTGAGCGTGGGAACGAGACTCTTGCCATCAAGATTCTCTGGCCTTTCGGAGTCCAAAAGGTCAAGCAATGTCGGGAAGATATCCATTGCGGAGGCGAGGCTGTTGTTGCTCATTCCGCCCGGGAATTTTCCTGGCCACGCCACGATGAGCGGGACGCGGATACCACCTTCGCCAAACATGTATTTGTAGCCCCGTAGGGGAGCATTGTTGGAGTAAGTATTGATCGTTCCGCCGTTGTCGGAGAGGAAGATTAGGATGGTATTATTTAACTGATCGGCCTCCTCCAGGCTGTCTAGTAATTTTGAGATCCCATCGTCGAGAGCCATGAGGTTGGCCAAATATCGTTTACGTCCGAGGGGATCGACTTTGCCAAGGTGACCCCATTTCTTGTGCCACTCACCCCATGACATTTCTCTGGGCTCCCAGAAGGGGAACCTCCATTGCCTAGCATCGCGATCCCACTTTGGCTGCTCGTAGCCAGCCTTCTTGGCGTATTTGGGATCGGTAACGTAGGTTGGCATGTGGACTGCGTTGTACTCCAGTTGGATGAAAAATGGCGTCTTCGCCGCCGATTTTTCGCGGATGGTTTTGATTGCCTCGCCAGTGAAGATTTCAGTGGTGAATGCGTTGTCCTCGTATGAAGCCTTTTCCCCGCGATTGCGTTGCAGCGGGCCGACGTTGAGGATTCCCAACCCCTTTCCTTTACCAGTCCGTTCGCGGTAGGCATCGAGATCCTTTTGTGAGAGGCGGATGTAATCCCAAGTGTGGTGGATGAATCCGAGGAACTCATCGAATCCGTGGTCGAGTGGATGTTGCGCTGCGCCGCCATTGAGGTGGGTCTTGCCGATTTTCTGGGTGAAGTAGCCTTGCTTCTTGAGAGCCTGAGGGATGGTGAACTCGGAGAGGGGCAGCCCGCCCTGACCATACCAGAAATTCCCCCAACGCTGTTGGTAGCGTCCGGTGATCAGTCCGGCTCGGGAGGGCGAGCAAATCGGTGCGGTGGCATAGGCGTCCGAGAAATAGGTGCCGAGCTTAGCAATTCGATCAATCCCCGGCGTGCTGACATCTTTTGGCGACTGAGGGAGGAAGCTCAAATCGGCGTAGCCCAGGTCGTCAGCGACGATGACCACCATATTCGGTTTTCTTGCCGAGGCATTGGTCGTCAGTAGCATGGCGGTTGTCACCAAAGCAGCTTTAAAAATACGGAGGTCATTCTTGTTCATCATAGGATCGGACTCGTAGCGAAGTCTTGCTTCTTTTGCGTGCAATGGAAGATCCATCTTTCTTACATACGGGGCAATCGATTTTCTTTACACGGTGGCGCATTGACGGATCTGAAGTTGTGAATATCGATCAGTCCAAAGTGGGCGGATTCTCTGAATTAAAAATAATGAAGATTGAAGTGTAAACGAAGGTGGGATCAGCTCGCTTGCCCGAGGAGTCTGAATAGAGTAAGTCTCAATCATGCTCATTCGGAGAGTCATTGCATCTTTGTTGATCCTTCCTTGGATGGCTCTTCAGGCGGAGGGAGATGCTCCGGATTTTAACCGTGAGATTCGTCCGATTTTGGCCGAGAATTGTTTTCATTGTCACGGGCCGGATGAAAAATCCCGGGAGGGTGGCCTGAGGCTCGATACTTTTAAGGGTGCAACGGAAGGAGGAGAGTTTGCCGATCCTGTGGTTCCCGGAAAGCCTGACGAGAGCGAGTTGATCGCGCGCATTTATTCCAAGGACCCTGAAGAGCTCATGCCCCCTCCGGATGCCAAGCGGACTCTTACTGAAAAAGAAAAGAAGCTTTTAGAGAGGTGGATTGCCTCCGGGGCTAAGTATGAAGAGCACTGGGCCTGGGTTTCTCCTGTTCGAGCGTCTGTCCCGGGAAATAAGCCGGTTGATACTTTCATTCTACGTAGACTTGAACAAGAGGGGTTGAAGTTTTCAAAGCCTGCGACCTCAGGGAATCTTTTGCGTCGGCTCTCGCTTGATTTAATTGGGCTTCCTCCATCTCCTGATGATTTCGAGCGATTTTCCAACGGGGGGGATTACGAAGCCGAGGTTGATCGGCTTCTTGCTTCACCTCGTTTTGGAGAGCGGTGGGCGCGGCATTGGCTCGATTTGGCACGCTATGCCGATTCGAATGGATTTCAGGCCGATCAGCTCCGGCCATCGTGGGCCTATCGCGACTGGGTCATTGATGCTCTCAACTCCAACATGCCTTACGATCAATTCACGATTGAGCAGCTCGCTGGGGATCTTCTTCCCAAGTCGGATTTGCGCCAAAAAATTGCAACGGGATTTCATCGCACGGTCACCTGCAATGTTGAAGCTGGAGTGAGTCCCGAGGGGAATCGCATGAATCAGGTTTTTGATCGGGTCAATACCACGGCAACGGTTTGGTTGGGGGTTACTCTGGAATGTGCGCAGTGTCATGATCACAAATTCGATCCTTTCACGATGAAGGATTATTATTCCCTCTTCGCTTACTTCAATAACACCCCGATCGAGGTTCAGCCGCCCTCCAATAAGAACGACGTTTCGCACGACTTTGTGGGGCCATATCTGGACTTGCCCCTCTCTCCGGAACAACAGAGGAAGGCAGATCAGCTTGATGAAATGATCGCTGACCTCACCCGCGAGCGTGAAAAGTTGAATGAAGGCTCTGAATCAGAATTTGTGGCCTGGCAGGAATCGGCGCTGGCCTCTCTGACAAGTCAGCCGAAATGGCAGGCGATGAAAGTCACGGCGTTTCAATCCTCCGGCGGGGATGAGCATCGCGTCTTGAAGAATGGCTCTGTCTTGCTTACCGGGAAGGTGCCGGACACTGCGACATACACCGTGGAGGTGGAGACCGAATTGAGAGACATCACCGGATTCAGGTTGGAAACACTGCCTCATCCCGATCTTCCAGGGAAGGGGCCTGGCCGGGGCGATGCTGTGCGGCCCAATTTTGTGCTGCATGAATTTAGGGCCGCGCTCAAGGAGGGCGGGAAAGAGCGACCAATTGCTCTGCAAAAAGCGGAGGCGGATTTTTCTCAGAAGAACTGGGGGGTGGCAGGTGCTATTGATGGCAAGGCGAAGACCGGTTGGGCCATCAGCCCGCAATTTGGCCGGCCGCACCAGGCAACCTTTGAGCTTGTCGAGCCAATCCTGAATGCGAGTGGCTCGAAGTTTGTGTTTCAACTCCTACAGAACTTCGGCAAGGGGCGGGTGATTGGGAATGTGAGGATCTCGGCGATCTCTGATCCCTCAGGTGCGGGCAGTTTGCCGCCAGGGATCGTCGCCATTTTGAAAAAGTCCGAGGGGAAACGAAATGCCAAGCAGGTTGAAAATTTGCGTAGCCATTTTTTAAATTCGGATCCAAAGCTTGTCCGTCTTGAGGCGCAACTTGCGCGACTTAAAAAGGAGCGGTCCGATCTGAAGGTAGACCAGACTCTGGTGATGGTTGAGTTGGAAAAACCCCGCAAAACACATATTCTTAAGCGTGGCAATTTCCTTGCTCCCGATGTCGAGGTCACTCCGGGAACACCGACCCGACTTCCCAAGTTGGAGAATTCTTCCAATCGTCTTGATTTGGCCAAATGGCTTGTTCGTCGAGATAACCCTTTAACTGCCCGGGTTGCGGTTAATCGTTGGTGGGCCGAGCTTTTTGGAAATGGAATTGTGGCGACGCTCGAGGACTTTGGCACCCAGTCCGAGCCGCCCACTCATCCTGAATTGTTGGACTGGCTTGCGGTTGAATTAATGGAGTCGGGTTGGGACATGAAGCATGTCCTAAAGACCATTGTGATGTCGCAAACCTACGGACAATCCTCGCGTTTGACTCCGGAGTTGTTGGAAAAGGACCCGCGCAATCTTCTCTTCGCTAGGGCGCCCCGGTTTCGCATGGATGCAGAGCGTCTTCGCGACAATGCCCTGACAATCTCCGGATTACTTTCGACCAAGATGCACGGGAAACCCATCATGCCCTATCAACCGAATGGGCTTTGGCGACAAACGGGACGAAACGAGCCAAAGTGGGTGGAGCAGAAAGATGAGAATCGTTGGAGGCGGGGAATCTACATCGTGTATCGGCGGGCGGCGCCTTATCCCAGCATGGTGAATTTTGATGCGCCGGATCGCAGTTCCTGCACGGTGCAGCGACCTCGGACCAACACACCCATTCAGGCTCTCACGATGTTGAATGATCCGGCCTATGTGGAGATGGCTCTGGCGCTGGCTGATCGGATTCTCACGGAGAGTAAGGCTCCGAATGAACGTGTGAATTATGCCTTTGGATTGACCTTGGGAAGATCTGCGACACCGCGTGAGATGAAGATTATTGAAGAACTCGTGAGGAGTCGTGGAGAATATTATCGAGGAAATCAGAACAAGCTCAATGCAGTTTTGAAGAGCCCGAAGTTTTTTTACAATCCGAAGCACGAGAACAAAATCGAATTGGCAACTTGGTTTCAAGTCGCGAATGCCTTGCTCAATCTCGATGAGGTTATGACCCGTAACTAACAGATGAATCCCAATCCATTTTTGACGCAAAATCGTCGAGCCTTTCTCCAAAAAACCGGCTTCGGTTTCGGGAGCGCGGCCTTTGCTTCCCTGATGAATCAGGATGCCGCGGCTGCGACTGACCAACCTTTGGCGAAACTCGGGCTCCATCATGCGCCCAAAGCAAAGCGAGTGATCTACATTCATTTGGTCGGGGCTCCGTCGCACCTCGATCTTTTTGATTTTAAGCCCGAATTGCAAAAGCGCACCGGCCAGCTTTGTCCTGATGAGTTTTTTGATCTCAATCAACTCGCTTTCATCCGGAAGCAACCCAACTTGTTGGGAACTCCCAAGGATGAGCGCTTTGCCTTCAAGAAGTGCGGGAAGTCCGGAACGGAGATCTCCAATCTTTTGCCCAACCTTCAAGGGGTGGCTGATGAGATGTGCTTCATCAAGACCCTCCACACCGAGCAATTTAACCATGCTCCGGCCCAAATGTTCGCGCTGACAGGCTTCGAACGTTTCGGGCGTCCTAGCATTGGTTCGTGGGCCAGCTATGGATTGGGGAGTGAAAATCAAAACCTTCCCGGCTTCGTGGTGCTCATCACGGGACAGGTTCTTGGAGCGGGGAATAGCGCTTTTGGAAGTGGGTTTCTGCCGACGATTCATCAGGGCGTCGAGTTTCGCTCGAAAGGGGACCCTGTTCTCTACTTATCCAATCCGGATGGGGTTTCCCATGGTGAACGCAGGGTGGTGGTGGATGCGGTGAAGGATCTTAATCAGGTGGCGCTCGACGATGTGGGCGATCCTGAGATTGCCACTCGCATCAACCAGTATGAGATGGCCTATCGCATGCAGACGAGTGTTCCGGAGTTGATGGATATTAAAAGCGAGCCGAAGCGAATTCACGAAATGTATGGCACCAAGCCCGGGCAGAGTAGCTTCGCAAACAATTGCCTGTTGGCTCGTCGGCTTGTGGAGCGGGGTGTGCGGTTTGTGCAACTTTTCGATCAAGGATGGGACCACCATGGCGGCGTGTTTGACAATTTGCCCAAGAAAGCCCGGCAGGTTGATCAACCTATCGCGGCCTTGATCAAGGATCTTAGGGAGCGGGGGCTCCTAGAGGATACACTCATCGTTTGGAATGCGGAATTTGGCCGTACGCCCATGGCTCAGGGAACTTCAGGGGATGGGTCGACGCAGAGTAAGGCAGGTCGGGATCATCACAAGGAAGCCTATTCGGTTTGGATGGCCGGAGGAGGAACGAAGCCGGGGCACGTCTTTGGTGAGACTGATGAACTTGGCTATGGGATCGCAAAGGACCCGGTTCACGTGCATGATTTCAATGCGACCATCCTCCATCTCCTGGGCATCGATCATGAGAGGCTGACCTTCCGTTATCAGGGGCGGCAGTTCAGGCTGACCGATGTGCATGGCAAGGTCGTCAAAGGAGTGCTAGCCTGATTCGAACTCGTTGACCATCGTCTCCACAGGACCTAGAGTCGGCCCATGGCTGACCAAATCATCATCCGGGGATTGCAATTGCGCTGTCAGGTTGGAGTGCCGGCGGAGGAGCGGGCCGAGCCCCAGAATCTTCTCGCTCACCTCACCTTGGATGTAGCGGATTTTCCCACTGATGACGAAATTGGGCAGACCGTGGATTACAAGACGGTCTCTGATCAGGTTCGCGAACTCGTCGGGAGGGGAGAGCGACAATTAATCGAGACTTTGGCCCAGGAAATCGCAAGGTATGTTCTCGCTGAATTTCCAGTCAATGCCATCCGGGTTGAGCTGGAAAAGTTTATTTTGCCCGAGACCGACTGGGTCGGAGTGGTCATCGAACGAAAACGTGGCGAAAGAATTTGAACGACATCGGACATGGTCTGTCCTTATATTAGCTTTTGACACGGATTTCCGGTCAATGCGCCTCTCACATGTCTTCCATCTCCGCCACCGAATCCGATGAAGAACTCGTCCGCTTGGCGCAGGATGGAGACACGCGGGCCTTCGACGAGCTGGTCGTGAAATACAGTCCGCGTCTCTATGGGCTGGTTTATCATATGACTTCGCACAAAGAGGATACCAACGATCTGATGCAGGATATTTTCGCGAAGGCCTATCGTTCCTTGAAGCGATTCCGGGGAAAATCGAGCTTCTACACCTGGATTTATGCCATCGGGACGAATATGACGCTCAATTTCCTCAAAAAGCGTAAACGTCGCGCCACCTGGAGCCTGGATGACGTGGATTCGGGGATTCAGAATGACGAGGCCGTGGTGGACATCGGGCATGCCTCCAACCCCCGTCACCAAAGCGATATTAATGCACTTCAAAAAAAATTGAACGAATCGATGCAAGCGCTGTCTGATGACCATAGAGCCGTGGTTGCCATGTTTGATATTCAAGGACTTCCGCATGCCGAGATTAGCCAAATTCTCTCGGTTTCGGAGGGGACCGTGCGCTCGCGACTCTTTTATGCCCACCAACAATTACGAGGGCATTTGGAGGAATTCCTCCGTTAATCCCAGCCCCTGTTAGATGAATCAATCCCAAGAAGAAGACGTTCAAAAGCTCATTCGCCTCAAGCGACATGAATCTCCGCCCCCAGAATATTTTGAGAATTTTCTCGAAGAGTTTCAAACCCGACAGCGTGGAGAACTCCTAAAGCAATCATCTTTTGGATTGTTCAGAGATCGAGTGGCAACCTGGTATCGTGAACAGGGGTCTGTCAAATGGGTTGCAGGAGCAGGTGCGGCATACGCCGGAGTGATGGCTGCTGTTTTTATGTGGCCAAGCGGAGACCCGACCAAAATGGATGACCCCAATATGAAGCCGGCAAGCTATCAGCCGAATAAGGGGACCCCGCTGCCAACGGTTGATTTCCCCAAAATCGAGAATTCCGGATCCAGCTCGACAACACTGCGGGAATTTTAAGAATGTCGTGATGTTGAACCAATTTTTCCAGCGCGCTTGCTTCAGCATCGGCGCGTTGTCTTTTGCCTGCTTTCCTTCACTGGTCGGGGGGGAGGAAATCCAGTTTCCTTCGTCGGTTAAGGGAAAATTTCATCGAGCAGAGCTCGTCCCGGTTGATGCCGATGGTTTGTATGTCACCGTTGGAGTCGTGGGAGCGGATGTTTCGAAGGGGCAGTGCGACGGAAAATTCTACGAATTACTTGCTCAGGATCCTAAATCGCGGATGACCCTGCTTCGTGGACCTAAGGGCGCAAAGCCGGTCAGTTTCGCAAGCGGTCGAAATCTCAAGGGCGGAGACAGCCTGAAAAACCTCCCAAGCAAGAACGGAGAAATAGTCACCAGCGCCGTCGTCGGATGGGGAGCGACTTTTAGTGATCAACAACTGCCGCTGACATTTTTGCGGGTCAATCATTCCACGAATCCGATTCCAGGTCATCCTCTCCAAAATGATAAAGGTGAGGTCGTGGCGATTTGTCATCAGGCGACCAACGATTTGGGTAAGGGGACCTTCGCGATTCCTGCGGATGCCGTTCTTCGCAATCTCGCCAACTACAAGGTTTCAAAATCAATAGGTCACAGCTGGATGGGTCTTCACCTTGATGTCAGAAACACCGTGGCATTTGTGGAGGGCATTCGTCCGGACTCGCCGGCCAAGAAGTTTGGGTTTCAGAAAGGGGATGTTCTTCTTCAGGTTGGCGATTGGGAGGTGTCTGATTATTCCTCCGCGATTAATGCCTTCTATTACCTAATTCCCAAACAGGAGGTCGAATTTAAGATTCTCCGTGGATTGGAAGTGAAGACGATGAAGGTGATACCGGCTCTCTATCCCGGATTCTCGGTCGAGAAGAAATAACTGACCGATCGATGGCGACTTATCCAGCCAGCTTTTCGCTCCGCTCATCGGGCAAGGGGACTTATGAGATCACTCGGCAGATTTCTGGGGTTGTTGCCGAGTCGGGTATCCAGACAGGCACCGTCACGGTTTTCGTCCAGCATACCAGCGCCAGTCTGGTAATTATGGAAAATGCCGACGCCAGCGCGCGCACGGACCTTCATGCCTTTTTTGATCATCTTGTTCCGGAAGACACGCCTTACTTTATCCACACCTACGAAGGTCCGGATGACATGCCATCCCACATTCGCATGGTGCTGAGTGGATGTAGCGAGGTCGTTCCTGTTATCGATGGTCGGATGGCTCTGGGGACCTGGCAGGGGATCTTCCTCTTTGAGCATCGGGATCATCCGCATCAACGAAGTGTCGTGGTCATGGTGCAAGGGGATTGAGATTCATCGGGTTCAGTTGCGAAACTATTTAACTTGGCCAGCGACCTGCTACAGATGTGCCCGGCGACATTGATCGCCGACCAGAAGCATGGCTGCGAAGAAGAAATCCAACACCAAGAAAGTTGCTGCCAAAAAAGTGAGCAAGAAAGCCGCTACTAAAAAAGGGGCTTCCAAAAAAGTAGCGAAAAAAGCGGGAAAGAAAACTCCTAGTAAAGCTTCCATCACGGCCAAAGCTCTGGAGATTTACCTCAAGCGTAAGTCGTCGGGAAAGCCCGGAGACGACATCTCAGATTGGCTCCAAGCTGAAAAGGCCTTGAGCAAGTAATCCCCATTCTCAATAATTAAAAGGGACTCCCTCCGTTATTTTCGGGAGAGGCCATTTTATGCGAGATGGTTACTTTAGGGGTGAGACTTCACAAATCGAAGGTGGGAATTGCGGAGTGACCCTGGATTCTCTATTCTCCAGAAATGATCATTCGGGAACTTCGTGAAGGAGAGTGGGATTTGCTTGCAGAGTTGATTTTCAACTCCACGAACGATTGGTATCGCCGGAATCTCAATCGCGCCTGTTTTCCGGGAGATGATGCGTCGGGCTGCCGGATCTTTCCCGAGGTTTATGAGGCTCTGGATCCGGGGTGTTGTTTGGTCGCTGAAATTGAAGGTGAACTAGTGGGATCTTGTTTTTATCATCGGCGGGAATCCCACCTGTCCCTGGGGATCATGAATGCTTCGGCGAAATTCGCTGGGCAGGGTGTTGCAAAGCGCTTGCTCGCGGATGTGATCGATCGCGCGGAGGGACTCGCGGTGAGGTTGGTGTCGAGCGCGATGAATCTTGATTCCTATTCGCTCTACACCCGGATGGGTTTTGTTCCGACGGCACTTTACCAGGACATGTATTTTCCCGAGGGCAAATTGATGTCGCTTTCGGAACTGGAGGTGAGAAAAGCGGAATTGAGAGATGTGGATGAGTTGGTGGAGCTTGAAGAAGAGATTTCCGGCATTCGGCGGAGAAAGGACTTTGTGCACTTCATCGAGAATGAAGCTGGGATTTGGCGGGGCTATGTTCACGAGGCCGGGGGAGAAATCCGTGGCTTTCTTTTTTCAGTCGATCATCCCGGAAGCCGAATGATGGGTCCCGGGGTGATGCGAGACGACGAGATTGCCGCAGCCCTCATCGCGCGGGCGCTGGCGGATTTCGAGGGCGCGTCTCCTTTGATGCTGATTCCGGCACAGGGTGGCTTGGTGCAGCGCCTTTATGACCGAGGCGCGAGGAATTGCGAATTGCACGTGGCTCAGCAATTTGGGGGTAAAGTTGAAGCCCCGAATGGGATTGTGATGCCGACGTTCATGCCGGAAACGGGCTAGCGCGGTCTGGAATCATCGAAAGAGAAGGGGAGTCCGTGAAGTATTGCTAAGGCTCCTGCTTTACTGAGGCGGGGAAATTGTAATTATCCAATATCATGACGATTAAATCAGCACTCTTTCTCGCCCTAGCCGCGACTATTTCTTTCGGGGGAATTCAGTCCGCAGATGCTCGAACTTGGACCGATAACCAAGGTCGCACATTGTCGGGAGATTTTGTGAGCGTGAGTGACGGGAAGGTTTCCGTGAGACGTCCCAATGGCAAAGTTGTTCAACTTCTGCTCGCTGGATTATCCAAGGTCGATCAGGAATTTGTTGCCAAGCAGGGAAATGCCGGTGGCGGTGAAGGTAGCTGGACCAGTTTCCGGGGGGGCTCTCGGACGGACCATTCTCCGGACAAAGGTTTATTGAAAAAGTGGCCCGATGGCGGGCCGAAGCTTCTTTGGCAATCGCAAGTCTGTGGAAAGGGATATAGCGGCCCCGCGATTGTTGACGGGAAGGTTTATTATACCGGGACGATTGATGGAAAGGCCAAGATCATTTGCCTCAATGTAGCCGACGGCAAAGAAGTCTGGAGTTCGGATTTGGGTGATGACCCTGCCGATGGTTACAATACGGGATGGGGAAGCGGACCCCGTGGGACGCCGACGGTGAGTGACGGCGTGGTCTATGCGATTAGTGCGAATGGTTCTTTGACTGCAGTCGATGCTGCTGACGGAAAACGAAAGTGGAGTAAGGAATTTGTGAAGGACTTTGGCGGTAAGGTGTCCAAATGGGGGTATTCGGAATCGCCTTTGGTTGACGGAGATCAGTTGATTGTCACGCCGGGTGGAAAAGATGGTGCGATTGTGGCTCTTGATAAGAAAACGGGAAAGACGATATGGAGAAGTAAGGACTTAACGGATGAAGCGGAGTATTCCTCGGTGGTCATCGCTGAGGTGAATGGGAAGAAGCAATACGTGCAACTATTCATGAAGACTCTTGCGGGTGTCGATGCCAAGACTGGGAAGCTGCTCTGGACTTCGAAATGGCCCAAGGGGCGCACGGCAGTGATTCCGACTCCCATTTTTCATGACGGGAAAGTTTATATGACTTCCGGATATGGTGCTGGGTGCAAGCTGGTGGATATCTCAGGTGCGGAGGCGAAGGATGTTTGGCAAAATACTGAAATGAAAAATCACCATGGTGGAGTCGTGCTCCTTGATGGCTATCTTTACGGGTTTTCCGATGGCGCAGGCTTGGTCTGTCAGAAGTTTGAAACTGGCGAGAAAGTTTGGAGCGAGAGAGGAAAGGGGATTGGTAAGGGCGCGGTCCACTACGCAGATGGTCTTCTTTACTGTGTCGATGAAGATGAAGGTTCGGTCTTCATTGCCGAAGCAACCCCAAAGGGATTCAGCGAAAAGGGAAGATTCCCAATGCCTAAAGAGACCGAACTTCGCAAGGGCACGAATGGCAAAGTCTGGACCCACCCTGTGGTCTTGGACGGTAAGCTCTACTTACGGGACCAGGACCTCGTCTTTTGTTACGACGTGAAGGGCTAGGACTTGAACTCGCGATTAGCCTGTTTGCGATAACCGTTCAGGCTGGCGGTTTGGTTGTCGAAGACCTCGAGGATGGAGTAGGAATTGTTTTCTGCTGCCTTCCCCTCGATGACCGCAGAGAGCGTGCAGTAGGGGATCTTGTTGATTACCGTGAGCTCGTTTTTGTGGCTATGGCCCTGGAAAACGGCGAGAACATTTTTTGAGTGTTCGAGGATCTTCCGGACTTCGAGACATTGTTTGATCGCGTAGCTGTGTTCAGGAGGGAGATCGAGTCGTTGATGGGCGAAAACGAGAGTGGGGAGTTTGTTCTCCTGGAGGTCTTTTTTGAGCCAGGCAATCTCTTCCGGCGGCATGTTGGGATCGTTCCATTTGGAATTATTCCGGCCGTAATGTTTCAGGTCCTTGGTGTAGCATGCATCGAGAATAACGAGATGAACTCCGTTGACATCAAAGGAATAGTGTCCTGATTTGCTGGCGGTCTTGACGTGTTGAAAAAACTCCTCTTTGGTTAGGGTGTCGACACAGTGATTTCCCAAAACATAGTGGCAGGGAATGCCGGGTTCGTTCATGATGGGAACAATTTTTTTGAGGTAGGAAAGCTCCTCATCCACCGTGGGCGCAGCATCGACGAGATCACCCAGAGAGACGATGGCGTTCGGTTTTTTTTCTTTGAACAGAGCCGAAAACTCCTTCGCTTTGGCCAGACTGTCCCGGTAAGCGCGAGATCCTCGTTGGGGCTTGTCCGCATAGTGGATGTCGGTGACAAGTCCGAGAGAGAGGAGCTTCTTTGGTGTGGAGCTCTTGTCCTGACCGAGAAGATGTCCTCCCAGAGCGAGACTGCTGATGTGGGCAAACTGTCTGCGTTTCATGATTGGGGATCTTAGGCGGCTTTTTCCTCGGGTGACGAGGACTAATCAAAGCCAGATCCGAAAGATCGAATACGGCCTCTTCGGCATACGTGGGCGGAGTGTTAATGAGCGGATTGCACCTTGAAGTAGATTTTATCTTCAGGGGAGGTCGCCTCGATTCAGCCCCCTTCGGTGAGGAGGGTGATCTTCGCCAGAGAGAGCTTCTTAGGCAGATCTGAGAGGTCAAGATCAGGGCTCCCAAGATGGAGGTGTTGCGTGATGATTTGTGATCGAGTTTTCGGAGGAAGGCATCTAGTGTGGCGCGGATGAGTAAGATCTTGGGGAGAACGTGTGCTTTCCTATTCCTGATGACCAACGGTCTCTGCGGGGAGGGGATTCGGCTGAATGAGATTCAGGTGATTGGAACTCATAATTCCTACCACCTCGCCCCTTCGGCCGGTAAGCTTAAGTTGATCAGACTTTTTAGTAAGCGGGGAGCGGAGGCCTGGGCGTATTCACGGAAGCCCTTGGATCAGCAGCTTGAAGCCGGGTTGCGGCAGTTCGAGTTGGACATCTTCGCAGATCCGGAAGGGGGGCGTTTTGGGACGAGCGAGGAGATGAAAAAGCCAGGCATGAAGGTGATCCATGTGCCGGGGATTGACGAGGGAACGGTGCACCCGACCTTGACCGGAGCCTTGCAGGCGGTGGAGAAATGGTCGGCGAAGAATCCCCGTCATGTCCCGATCATGATCCTGATCGAATTGAAGGATCGTGCGGAGATGCCGCTTGCGCCAAGGCCGATTCCTTTTGACCGGAAGCAGATGGAAGCGGTGGAACAGGAAATCCTGAAAGTGTTCCGGAAGGAGAAATTGATCACGCCCGATTTAGTGCGGGGTGATTCGGCATCCCTGAGAGAAGCGGTTTTAAAGAAGGGATGGCCGGAATTGGATTCGCTTCGGGGGAAGGTGATGTTTTGCCTCGATAACGAAGGGAAGCATCGAGAGATTTATTTGGAGGGGAATCCTACTCTCGAAAAGAGACTTTTGTTTGCCAGTGTGGCCAGGGAGCACCCGGCGGCGGCGTGGATGAAGCGGAATGATCCGGTGAGATCTTACGATGAGATTCGAACGCTCGTGAGCAAAGGATTCATGGTGAGGACCCGTGCTGATACTGACACGAAGGAAGCGCGGGCTAATGATGGGAAACGCCGGGACAAGGCTTTGGCCAGCGGAGCTCAGTTTGTGAGCACTGATTTTCCCAGACCCGATCCCAAGCTGGGCGAATACGAGGTCGCCCTTCCCGGAAAGGTGGTTGCGAGGGTTAATCCGGTCTCGGGGAGAAGCAAGCGGGCCGGAGAAGTGGAATAGAGCTTTTAGCCGCGAAAGCTCAGAGATTTCAAGGCTACCGATGCCAAGACGAGCGAGTTGTTCAAGCACCTTCGCATGGACGGTGTGATGCTGGGGCCTCCGAAGTAATTATCTCAGCACCTGCGCCGCTCTGGCCTGCGCTTCCGGGAGGGGGAGACCGGCTTTGGCGCCGGGGCGCTTGTGGCCGATGTGGGACATCCAGGCTGGAGAGAGAACGCTTTGGCGTCTGCGGTAGAAGTCGACGAGGTCTTCGGGGAGCTCGGGAAGAGGTTCATCGAATAGGCTTCGGTGGATCGCTTTGGCCATTTCACGATGCCCGGTTTTGTTAGGGTGAATGCCGTCGCTGGAGAGAGAGAACCCGGGATTCTCCTGACGCTGGGCTTGTTGGAAATTATTGATGGCAGTGTGGAGATCGACAACCGCTTCGACCCGGTGGGATTGTTTGACAATCCAGGCGGCATAAGGGGTGAGGACATCGCGGTCATAGTGTTCGTAGATGGACGTCCATGAAAACGAAGAAGCATCCGAAGAGACAAGAGCTTTCCGGGCGCCGGGAGCGAGGGGATCGAAGGGCGGAGGCGTGAGAAGGATGAGTTTGCAACCGGCTTTGTCTGCTTTGGCGATCAGGGTGTTGACGCCTTTCTGATAGGCCGCAAAGCGCTCTTCAGAGAAGGGATGGTAGATACCGTCGTTCATACCGTAGCAGGCGAAGATAAGGTCCGGTTTTGCTTGAGCGAGGGCGCGATCAAGGCGCTCTTGCAGGTTGGGTCTGGGAAAAGGATGTTTTGGTTCGGAGAGTCCGCAGAGGGTTTCGGAGGAAAGGCCGGCCGCAATGACTTCGGGAGCATGACCTTTGAGGTGCAGGGCGGCTTGCAGATCGTGTATGAAATGTCGGCTTGCGGTGATGGAATCGCCAAGAAAGAGAATGCGGTTGGAGCCGAGGAGGATGTTCTTAGATTTGGTGACTCCCCAAACATCCTCGAGGATGGGGACGATTTTGGGGTCGTGCTCGATGAGGGCGGCACAGTCGTAGGGTGTGATGTCGTTTTCGCCGAAGTAGGCCTCGGTGGTTTCCGCAAAATACTCCATCTGGTTGTTCATGGCGTAGGCCGGACCATGGTAGGTTTTAAGCGGCTGCCTGGGAACGCCGGTGCGACGGGGGACGTCGATGTAGGTTCCCGATTTCTTGGCGCGACGGTAGGCTAGGAAAATGTCCTGATGGTCGTCGCCGAGAATGTGGTTGTGGTAGGCGTGGGAGAGCTCGTGGAGAGCGAGGTTGGGCATGCGCATCGTGTCCTGCTTGAATTGCGGGATGTTGGTATACTCGATGGTCTTGGAAAACTGAACCGGGAAGCCGTTGGCCTTGAGCCAGCCCGAGCTTGGGTGATGACAGGCACTGCTGTTTCCGTTTTTGGAGGGTGAGAACCAATGGGGCACCTTTTTCATGTAGTCGGCAGCAGGTGCGGGGACACGGTCGATGATGTCCTGGAGTTGGTTGCCGAGAAGATGAAGGGCGAGTTTTGTTTCCTCGGGATGATTCTTTTTAAGATCCTCATGCACGAAAATGGTCCAGCCTTTGTGATTCTCGGCGGTGTATCTTTGCGGGGGAGGGAACTTGGGATGGTTTGCCGCGAGGAGATTAGCGGCGAGGACGTCGCGATAGGAGACAAGCGCCCTCATTTGCTTTTGATCGAGCTTGGCGAGGAATTCCTTGTTGGAAATTGCGCGGTGGGCGGCGAAGGCCTTTTTCCCCTCAAGATCGAGTTGATGAGCCGGATGCTTCGGGTGCTGCCTCTTGAAGAGGGAATAGGGAGTCAGTTCGGCAAAGGCAGCTCCTGTGAGGAGGATAGAAAGGCAGAGGTGTCGGATCATAGTGATGGCGGTGAAGATCTGAAGTTAGATGCAGTTCCTAATACCTCTGGTGCGCTTTGCAATGAAGCACAGATTTCGGTTCATTATAGCCTACAAGAAATCAAGGCAGCCAAATAAAAAGGTCTGAAGAGCTTGCTAGACGAACAAACAGCTCCCCGCCAATGTGGCTAGCGAAGATGGAAAAAGAGACGGATTTGCCCTCGACCGTCATACTAATAAATACTGTTCGATGAAAAACAAAGAATGACACTCCTCGGTTACATCGACGTTCGCCCGTTCCTTTTTGTCGGCGGACTGTCTTTGTTTATTGGACTCTCCCTGCTCATCTGCTGGCTGGCGAAGACCAAATTCAAGAAGGCGAACGTGGCGCTCATTTCTGGGCTGCTTTTCACGGGGCTCTTTACGTTTCTCTTGACGGGTGTCGGGCCGTTTATCGACCAGAAAGAGACCCGCGAATACATGATGACTTGGGAGATCAAGGCAGACCCAACGAATGGAATGAAGCAATCAGAGATTGTTTTGTCATTTGTGGATTTCCCAGGCCACTACATAGGCGAATATTCTAATGAGTTGGCTACCTATCTCCGTGATAAAGGCGAGCAACCAGTGAAAGTGGTATTCGAGGTTACATCCGATTACGGCAAGGTTCGAGGCTTCCACGAAACCGAGATTGCCGGATTACACGAATGGGAATCTGAATGGGGATATGCAGGCTCCAGTGGTTCCCCGAAAAAGTCGCCATGGGAATGAACCAAAACATCGAACAAGTCGGCGCATCATACGGAGTAGCCAGAAACTCCGAACGCAAATGAACTTGAAAAATAGGTTGTGAACAAAGCGTTGCACAGCGACGCGGTAAACCGCGCGCGTGAACGCAACCGTTCGGCATAGAAACTCATCATGACGATGTGCCTCGTATACTCTAAGATGCGAATTCAGTTATTGATTGCAGTGATGTTGCTATCGGGAGTTTCGATTTGGAATAATTTGGCGTTTCGCCATTCTTGAGCGTCATGAAAAAGAATCACCATGGCTCATAAAACGAAAGCAGCACAATGAAACACACCATCAAAATCAAAGGCGCACTCGGAACACTCTGCATCACCTGTATGGCATGGGCCGGCCAGGAACTCGCGGCTGAAAAGCCAGCGAGCCCGCCCACACCTGCAGAGGAAAAAGTCACTGCCTCAGTGCCTGATCAAGAGGATCAGCTCAAAAGGGATCAAGCAGCAATCCAAGGAAAATGGAAAGTTGTCGCGATGAGGGCGGCCGGCAACCCCGGACCAGATGCGGTAATTGCCGTAATGAAGTACGAATTCAAGGGCAACCGGCTGATCATCACTCCCGCGGAACCTGGACCCGACTACACTTTTAGGCTGGATCCATCATCCAAACCCACAGCCACTTTTGACATGACTCCCGTCGGCTCGAAGAAACCGGCTGATACAATGCAGGGAATCTATGTTCTGGACGGAGACCAACTCAAACTCTGTTTGGGTAAGAAAAAGCGCCCCACGGAAATGAGGGCTGAAGCCAAGGACGGTTTCGGACAAGTGCTGATCGAATTGGAACGGGAAAAACCCTAAACACGTGAATCCAGCCGAACAAGACGGTGTTGGACAACCGACTACTTCGCGGGAACGGATGCAGGATAACAAAGCGTTGGACCGAAGCTGGTAACGGTGTATGATTTGTCTTCGCGGGGATGTTGCTTCGCGCCTATGGTGACGTGGGTATGGATCTCGGTGGTGGTGACGTCTTTATGGCCCAGAAGGGATTGAATTATTCGCAAATCGGTTCTGCTTTCAAGATGGTGGGTTGCGAACGAATGCCGCATCGCGTGACTGGTCACGCGTTTCATCATGACTCCCAGAAGATTAGGAAATTCGGAGAGGTACTAACTCTCGAGGGACGATTTCCAATCCTCAGCGAAGGGAAGAATGAAAGAGTGGTGAATTAAGTCGCCTCGAATTGTTGATAGACAAATAAAAATCCGCCAGTCAGAATAAGGTGACGCTCGGAAAAAGAGGGGAGCCCCCGATCGTGCTCCTAACAAAAGTGTTATCCTAAAATGAGAATTCTAATTCTATCAATACTCTTAAGTGCTTTTGCGAGTATAGAGGTCGTGGCCGAGGAGAATCTACCACTCAAAATTGGTGCAAGTGCAGAGTGGAAAGTTGAATATAAAGGCGATGGAGTCCAATTTTTTACTCTGACTCAAGTGAAGGGAGAGAATCAACTTTTAATGATTTCTCGATGGCCAGCGCCGGGGGGGAAAGAACAGATCCCTGCCACAATAAAAATGATGGCTGACGGCTTTCTTGCTGAGGTGGCAAAGCAGAAGGAATTGAAAGGCGTAAAAAAGAATTACAAGATCGAGAAGATTGAGGGTGTCGAATATTCGGGCGAAGCTGCGGTATTCGAGATCGAAGAAGGATTACGTCAAACGATGTTTATGATTAGTAATGGAGATGGCATTTGGAAAGGTCAATTTACCGGTTCAGCGAAAGTCTGGGAGGAAGCGAAAGTGATTCTCAAAAAAATAAAGAAAGGCTAACAAGTAGGTGGACTCATCGCGCTACCGCGCGTGAGTGAGCTTTAACGTTCAGTAAGGAAATGAATATCTGGATACAAAAGCACGATTTTAGTGCCGATGAGCGTGACAATGTTGAAATCGACGACGCTTTGGCGAGCTATAAAGGTTTTGATTGGGATGCTGAAATTCTAAAAGAAGAAGCCAACGCCAAAGGAATAGAGGGTTGCCCACCGGGAATGGGCTTAGTTTCAGACGACAAGAGAATTTTGCACCTAGTCCCCAGAAGTCGTGGCACTGAAGTCCATTACCACTCAGAAAGGAAAAAGAAATTTTTAGGACTCTTTGAGGTAAGTTCTCAGGATACCACCACCGTAATCGATTTTCCAGATGTCGAAGTAAAAGAAGCAGTAAGGCTTCACTATGAAGGAGAAAATGAACTACTAATCGACTTCTTGAATGCTTTGGGGAAACCACCAAACTAAACAACTGAACAAGTCAGTATTCACAACTCCGTAGGCTGCGCCAACTCCGTGTGAAACTTCGACGTTCGACGAAAATAATATGGAGTATAATAAACCGAGTCCCTTAACGGTATGGATAGTATGGATTGCTTTATTCGAGTCTGTGTTTTTGTATCAATTTTTAATCGGCGGCGGTATTCCTACTGGGGAAGATCAAGGGGAGCCTGATACCTATATTTTGGTTTTAGGTTCGGTAGTTGCGATTGTTGCATCCCTTATTCGATGGTTAATTTTACCGAAGGCTAAGAATTTTCAGGTAATGTTCACAGCGTTTATTGTTGGAATGGCGTTGTCGGAATCTATTGCAATTTATGGTCTTTTTTTAATTGGTGAAGAGAATCCAGAATCACAGCTGTCATTTATGGTGCTTTCTTTGTTATGTATGTTACAATATACTCCGGTGTTTGCTGGTAAGTTCGGGGTAGAACAAGTCGATGAAGGAAACGGCCGTTAGACTCCTGAAATCTGTGCTAGTCCCCAGCAGGTTTGACGGCAGTTGGTTCGTTCCTTATTTTTAATGTTGCCCAAGAAAACCATGTTCCCCTCCCTTCGAGCTATCCCCGCCGTGATTTGTGGCATTCTCTTGGGAAACATTGCCAATGAGCTTTGCGCCGAGGTTGATCAGCCCAGAATCCTCGTTCACTATATGCCGTGGTATTCTTCAAAAGCTATCAGTGGTGAATGGGGATGGCATTGGACGATGGATCACTTCGACCCCGACAAGGTCGGCGCTGACGGACGCAGGGAGATCGCCTCGCATGACTATCCCCTGATCGGCCCCTACGACTCAAACGACCCCCACGCGCTTGAGTGTCACGTGCTCCTCATGAAATTCTGCGGGATCGATGGCGTAATCATTGATTGGTATGGAATCCACGACCACAACGATTACGCAAACATTCATCGGAACACGCTACGACTAATCCCTCTTCTCAAGAAGGCGGGCCTAAAGTTCGCGATCTGCTACGAAGACAGGTCTATCAGCGAGATGGTGAATAACGGAGTGATACCGGCAGATGATTCAACCTCACACGGGGTCAGAGTAATGGATTGGCTTGCCAAGAACTGGTTTACTGATGACTCCTACGTGACTATCGGTGAAGACCCCGTCCTCTTGACCTTCGGACCTCTTCACTTCGCACGCTCGCAATGGGAGGAGATGGTCAAGGCCCTTCCCAAGCGACCACGAATCTATGGTCTGCCCCACCTTATGAGCGATTCTGGTTTAGACGGCGCTTTTGCGTGGCCGCCGGTTTCAGGCGGCAGGCAGTTGGAGGAACGGCAGTGGCGGTCGAGCCTCGTGAATCTCTACGAAAAGAGCGGAGACAGCGAGGCAGTCATTGCGGTGGCTTTCCCCGGCTTCCACGACATCTACGAGGAAGCAGGAGTGCATGACAGCTACGGGCGTATCTCGCATGGCGCGGGAGAAACCTTCCAAAAGACATTCAACCTCGCGATTGAAAGCAAAAGCCAGATCATCCAGATCGCTACATGGAACGATTATGGAGAGGGAACTGTCATCGAGCCAACGCGGAGATTTGGCTTCAAATTCCTCGAGTATATCCAAGAGAGTGTCGGACAACGGCTCGAGTATTCGTCAGACGACTTGAAGCTTCCGGTCATGCTGTATCGATTAAGAAAAAATCCGTCCTTGGTAAAGAGGATGACCGAGCAGCTGGATCAGGCCTCTGCATTTCTCTTTAAGTCGCGGTGTGACGATGCGAGGGTCATAATTGACGGGCTCGGGGATCGACAAGGTGAACAAGACGGCGCTGACCAACCCGATATCGCCCCGGAGTCGAAGCCGGAGGGTAATTCGAAACCTACCCCAGAATTGGAGGCGTTTCCCCGGTAGCGGGTGGCAGACCTTTGACGGTCGCAAGAAACAAATAAACGCATGAATGACTACGTTAAAAAGATATTAACCTTCAACCCAGAGTCGAATCCTCGCCCTAGGGCAGGTGTGAGAGGACTTTGATACTCTGCAAAATAATGAAAACGTTAGAACTTTCAGAAAAACATTTTATTTCAAAAGGTAAACATAGAAAAGTCTATTTGCATCCTACAGACTCTGAAAAATGTATTAAAATTCCTAGGGCAGGTCTAAAAAAAAGAAGCAGAGATAGAGAAATAAAATACCTTTTAAAGTATTCAAAGTGGTCGTCTGATTATTTGTCAATGTATTTGGGTAATGTGATTACAAATCTAGGGTCAGGCGATCTCTTTCATCTTATTCGTAATTCGGACGGTTCAATTTCGAAGCCGCTTTCTGAACTGGAAAAACTTGAAGGCATTGAAGAGAAAATTTACGATCTCTATTCAGAGTGTATGAAACATAGAGTTGTGATCAGTGATCTAAATAAGGGAAATATTGTTGCCCAAATGTTTGGGGATTCTGCTTATAAACTTTGGATTATCGATGGTGTAGGAAATTCTGATTATATAAAAGTATGTGATTTTTCGAAGTATCTTTTGTGTAAGAAAATGAATAGAAAATTCAGTAGATTGGCGAGATCTCTAGGTTTCCAATTAGATCCCAGCGAACAAGCGGATGGTGGATAAATCGCTACCCGCTCCTAATTGTGGGTTTCCCGTTCTGAATCCGATCGTTTTTTACAACGCAAGACGTTCGCTCCATAATTGAATTTATGAAGATTTCTCAAAACATCTTTAAGGCTCTGATCGCTGGCGCCGCCCTGCTCGCCCTTCCAGTCTCTGCTGTCGAGCCAAGCGTTCCGGATTTTTCAAAAGGCATGCCCGGTATGAATCTGGAGAAGAACGAGAGGGTCAACGGTAATGAGACCTTTCAACTCAAGACGGCTCTCAACTCTAAGGAGTTCTCTACCACATTAATTAAGTTCCTCGGACCGGGATGGGGCAGGCGAAAGCTCAGCCGAGAAGAGATGATTCTCGCAGCCAACAAAGGGAGAACTTCAAATGCCACAGTCAACCTTGCCGTATACACGAGTGCCAAAATTCCCGGGGTCAATATTCGCGTCATCCATCTTGAGTATAAGGAGGGGAATCGGGGCCCAAGCGTCGAGATTACAGTGATCCGGGAAGAGGAGGACTAGCAACTCGATCGCTTCCGCAAAGGGGCCTCGGAAGCGCCAAAAAAGTTTCGACTAATTTGCCCTCAGTCAATGTCAATGACTCTGAGTTTCTGCCGGACAAGCTGAACAAGGCGGTGTTGGACAACCGGATACCCGCTCCGGGTCAGAATTATTTCTGTTACTAGAACCTCTAATCCACGGGCGAAAGGCGTTCTCGGTAGCGGGTGTTATGCCTCAAACGTTCTCCAAAATATTTGCGTCTTCTCCTGTATTCGGAGACAAGAAAGGTCTGTTAAAAGAGACCAAGGGCCGAGGAGAATGAAAGGACGGTGGGCTCGCCGCCTTTGATGAGGTTTTTGCCAATCTTGGAATCGGGGAAGTTGGCGATAAGAGTGGCAAGGGAATGGGTCTTGGCATCGGCGATTTGGATGGTGCCTTTGAGAGCCTTACCGCCCCAAGGATCGTGGTAGGTGACTTCAAACGAGGTGGCGTTGGCGGGGAGTTTTTCGGGGAGGCCAGTGAGGACGACGTAGTGACGTTTGACGCTGAGCCAGCCTTTGGTTTGGGAATTGGAAATGCGCCGGAAGGCCATGCGGCGGATGCTGATGATAGGGGTAACCCTTTGTTGAGGGACTTGGCGAGGGAGCGGTGGGTGCGTTGGAGGAGGTCGGGAGAGGATTGGCGGCTCGCGCGAAAGAGGGTTTTGAATTTCACTGTTCCCATCCAACCGGAGGTGCGCATTTCGTTGGCCATATCGGCGAGGTCTGCTCCGCTG
>Ga0209503_10000482_pt1 | contig 24627 bp, 21 predicted proteins | sample SouAtlMetagenome_2_FD_187448 | JGI IMG/M metagenome (GOLD analysis project Ga0209503, IMG submission 187448) | Marine eukaryotic phytoplankton communities from Atlantic Ocean - South Atlantic ANT15 Metagenome (SPAdes) (version 2) | ecosystem: Environmental > Aquatic > Marine > Oceanic | place... | reverse complement strand
AGGCACCATTGGGGAGCATGGCCACGCAGCAAAATAAAAGGCAATAAGTTGGCGCATTGAGTTCTGCGAGAACTCCCGCAAAGGGTGCATTTGACGCATAAAGTTCTGTGAGATCAGCAAAGGATGCAACAGAAATCTCGAAACTCAAAAGGTAATTTATGAGGTGAGGAACATCGCCAGTAAACGCACGAATTGGCATTTTCCCAAGTGCCATCCATGAGCTAACACCATTTGTAGGCGAGTTAATTTTGCGCAGGCTGCCTCCCCTAGTGGAAGAGAAAGACTATTAAGCGACGTTAGTATTACCTTCGGATTATAAGAGCCAGCCATAATGTTTCGAAGAACAATTTGTGAATGGCCTTGTCATTCGATTCTTAGTTTGATTTAGAAGCTATGTTTCGCTGGCCATTTCTAGATCAGTTTTGTGACGGATTCGATGTGTCTCTAGGCACACAACCCAAACAAAAGGAAGCAATATGGCATTCAATCAAAATTGGATAGTGTTTTTCTTGGTCGCAATAGCGCGCCGTGAAAAATTATTGAGTCAACCTGAGTGACCCGTTGATCTTTGGGAATCCGAAGGTTCACGTAGATGTTCTTGCTTGGCAGGATTGAGGCCGTTGAAGCGCATTCAGCATGGCTCGCTCGGAAAAATCTCTGCCCCATGAGGCGGATTGCCTGTATGTGAGAATTTCTAGTACACTTTGTTCGCTAGGATTTATGAGCGAGGCGTTTGCGCCCCAAGGCAGCCGCAAAGACCGACAGAGACATTCCCACGGCAACCCTTGCCGGTGGCTGCCCTACCGATACGGCAATCGTTCGCACCAATGCCAGAGCGCCTCGAAACGCCAGAATTGCTCCACTAGTTAGGATGCAAGCCTGCACCAATCGTTCCCAGCGTTTGCGAACGGCCACCTGGTGAAACCGATACTCTACGTTGTGAATCAAGCCGGGAGTGGGAGGCGTGAAGACCGTCGGAAAGACCTTGTGGAAAAAAGCATCTACAAGGAGAGGTATCAAAAACGACAAGAAACCAATCCTAGAAGACCGATCTCCGGCACGAGAAAGTTTGACCATGGCCTTACAATCCTTGGCGCGGGTTTTCGAGAAGGATTCGACTACCGATTTCCAATAGAGATTGTCGTTATTACTAGTAGTAGAGCTAGTAGTTTGGTCCCCCATAGTTGGATTGTCTCTGGAAAGATTTCTCTCGAGGATGTCCGACAAAATGTGAACGTCTTCAAAGGCACTGTTGACTCCGAGTCCATTGTAGGGTTTCACCGAGTGACAGGCATCCCCAAGAATTACCGTTCGATACCCCTTGTGAAGTCTTGGTCCGGCATAGCGGAAAAAAGGAAAATTCGAGGGTTTCTTTTGGGCCACGGCAGCCACCACTGAATCATCGACCAGATTGGAAAAGACGGGTAAGTGTTGGTCCAGGATTGCGCGCAGTTCTTTGGGATCGGTGTTGGGTTGTGCCATTGGATCTCCCTCCTTCATCAGCAGGACCGCACAGAGACCCCCCTCCGTATTGGATGGGAGTGACACGATAGTGTATCTTCGATCCTTGTCATTGCTGTTGCTTGCCGAATATCCAATATCCCTTCTCCAGTCGCGTGGCAGCTGAACAGGAATCGTCTTGTACACTCTCGGATTGGTATCGTCAAATCGTGTCACGGCAAAGGGTCTATGGCCCGAAATGAGTCTCTGGAAGGGTGATTTTTGCTTCCATTCCGTCTGTTCTACCTGTTCGATTTTGTTGGCCACGGTTCGTGCCGCCCCATCGGATCCAATGAGAAAATCCGTCGTGACCAATCCTTTCGTTTGGTGTTCTTCGTCGATGACTTTTAGCAAGACGCTGGTTCCGTTGGAATGCTCGAAATCCAGAGGCATCACACTTTTGCCAAAATGAAAGACAATTTCGGATGGATATTCCTCTCGAATGTGTTGGTACAGGGCAGACACCAGTTTGTCGCGGGGCAACGCATAGATTTCTTCTCGTCCCTGATCGGCAAAGAGTGTAGCATTGTTGCTATTATCAACAGAGGTAGTGTTGGATCGCCAGGATTGGCTTCCGACCAATACCTGGGCAATCGATTCCACCGTGCTGTTCCAAACACCAAAGTGTTCCAGAGCCCGCCTTCCCCGCCCAAACACTCCCAGCGTGTAGTATCGTGCCAAGGCATCGTTGGTGTTCCAGATATTGTCGTCATTGAGGGATAATGGAGGTGTCGGACTGGCTTCCAAGACGTGGATTATTCTTTTGTTTGGTGCGTTGGCAGCAAATCGCTGGGCCAACATGATGGAACTCAAGAGTCCCGCTGGTCCTCCTCCACAAACGACGGCATCCAAGTGATGGTGCATCTCGGAATCTTTGGATAGTAGTATTGTTTCTGGTTTTGTATCCATGGGTACGGTACAGATGCTATCGCTGTTTCCATTGTTGTTGCTGCTGCAAAGACGAACAAGATTGATCAAGGATCTCGGTTGTGACGATGGCCGATGCATCATTCCTTTTCTGGGAAAATGGCGACGAGAGGAGGGCGATAGTGCCCATAGAACTCTTGACGAACAAAGACCAAGAACCAACCAGAGGGATTTCCAGAGCATCATGTCTGTTGCTATTTTATGCAGCAGCTTACAGATGCGCAGTTTCTGTCTTGAGACAAATCGAATGCGCTTGAATACTTGCTTTGGATGTTGTATCTTTGGTGTATTGAATAAAATAATATCGAATACCAATATCCAAAATGGCCACTAGCGACGAGAGTTTGGGAGATTAGAATCCCCAACTCCGACTTGAAGACTTTTCCCCCAAAGTGATTTCTCGCAAAAAAGAATCATGTGATGGTTCTTATTCCTTAATTCTCTCAACCAAAATTGCATTACAACCATCAAGCTCTTCTTGTCTAGTAGGGGCATGAATACCTTGGTGAATCGATTACTACTACCAATAATTCTCTTGGTGTTTCGAACAACCTTTGGATTCGTTCTTTGGCAACACAACATGTCAAGAATAGCAACAACTAACACTACTTCCACCAGCCAAATAGAAACGGCAGCCACAGCTGCTGCCGGAATCAATAATTGTGGCGCTGCTGCCGTTCCCCTGATTGATATTGGTGATGGAAGCACAATAGATACAGACTTCGAAACCTCTAAAGAGCTAGTGCGTGCCTTGCAAAACAGTGGCTTTGCCATAGTCCGTTCTCCTTTGCTTGGTACAGACCTCCAGTCCTCGGCACTGCAGGCTTCGAGTGACTTTTTGGCAAATCCTCCCAAGCGCGAATCGGCAACAAATACCGACATAAATTCCAATGGTTCTCCAATCGTCGAGGTCATCCAACACCCGACGGATCCAAAATCCTATGCCATGATGGATTCATATCAAGAGTTTGATGACGTTTCGCCTATTCTTGGAGACTACGTTCGATCCTTGCAATCCATCAAGAGACTGGTATTAAAACACATTGCCATTGGTTTGGGCATGGAAAATGCCGAATTTTTTACAAGTCTCCATGACCAAGACAACGACACGTTGCGACTCATTCGATACCATCCCACCCATTCCACCACTACGGGAAATCGTTGCAAGGAACACTCGGATTACGGTAGCATTACGCTCTTGTCGACCGACGGCAATTCCGGTTTGGAACTCTACCATGAGAATGTTTGGAAACCGGTTCCTCACGTTCCTGGCGCCTTGGTGGTCAATGTTGGTTCCCTACTATCGGGCTGGACGAACGATAGCCTCAAGGCGACCCTCCATCGGGTGGCCGGTCCGGCATCGTCCAATAGCGGGACTCCCAACGAACTCCTGGTACAAGCCGTTTGTCATGCCCGGACCTCGATTGCCTTTTTTGCCGATCCCAACCAGGATGTATCGAAAGTGTTGGCCAAGACCAACAATATTCATTCGGTAGAGGAGGATTCCTTCTTGCAAGGCATGTCCTCGGTAGCCGAATATATTGCCTGGAGAAGTGGTGGTAGCGGTGCAACACGAAGCGGGGTATCCTTTACGGAACAGGAAAGCAAACGAATTCATCGAAACGATGAGGACAAGTGAAGGACAAAGATGTAACCTAGACACAATAGTGGCTCTTATTTATGGAACAACATGGTAACCAAATTGGAAGAAATGGGACCAAAAAACAGCAAACCGTGGAGACGCACAAAACCCAAGTCATGACAAAATCGTCGATCTGCGAGCAGTGTGTGCGTGCATATGTAGGCATACAACAAGGATTCGTTCAACAACAACTAAATCCCCCCCAATGCTACAATTGCTACTACTGCACGACTTTCTCTCGCATGAATTGAGAGCCAAAGATTCGATAGGAGTTCCAAATGGGAATATTATTTTTTAGGTACGCGTATGCTTTTATTTCAGCTCGAAATAATCTTTTTTGAGAAGAAATCAAAATCTTCGAACCATCAGCATCGGTATTACGGTCCTTAATGGGGGAGATTATGGACAATAAAAATATTTTTAAAAGAAAACATGAATGCTGGCAAAACCTGCCATGAAAAAATTGCAATACAACAATGTCGTTGCATTGCCACTGGGCAGCAAGAGACAAAGATCTAGCTTTCGTGCGGGAACTGGCTTCCAGTCTTTATGAAGAGGAAGAGAAAAATGCTTTGACTCGCACGCACACGCACCCCTTACCATGTTAGAGATTGGTTGTCAAACGAACTCAACCACTGGAAGAAAGATTTCGCAATATTAGCGTCAGAAACTTGCTTCGAAATTGCATCTGGTGAGAAGTGAATATTAACAGCAAAATCAAATGGATAAAAGAAAGCTGGAAGAAAGAGGGAATGGTCAACATAAGTTTTATTATTTAGAATTTTATGACAAAAATTCAAAACAACGGGGGCGTGCCATCACAAAACCATGAAAGGCATGCATATTATGATGTTTGGTCCTCACTAACAGTAAAAGAAAGAGAGAGAATATGTAAAATATAGTCAATTTATGTCTGATATAGCTTTCCGAAAAATATCTACGGAAGAGAGAGAAAATTCGATCAACAATCATTCAAGTGTTTTGGTTGTTTATTCAAGAATGGTCTGCCGATGATTTCGTCGTGCCTTTAAACGAAGAAAGGGCTTTGTTTTACAATGATGCTGCTGGTGTTGCCTCTGTTGTTGTTTCTTCTGCTGTTGTTCTTGTTGAATTTTGCATTCACCCCCATGATTGCTCAACAAGTCATGGAGGCTTGTGGAATACAGGAGATCGTAGAGTTTGGAGGGGAGATAGTCCCCGATACCTCGTCCCTCGATCATAGATCGTACCTCCGTGCGCACAATCTTAGCGAGTTGATACCCCAGTGCCAGTGTCAGGCTTCCAAACAAAATCATGGAAACTGCAACTGGCGTAGGAGGGATCGAACACAAGAGGTATATATTGAGAAAAAAGGTTAATATTGTGGCAATTCCCAATTGCTTGAGCTGTTTGCGCTTTCTCTGTCGAATGGTTTCTATAGTATCAGACAAACTGTTACCATCAGCGATGTAAAAGCTAATTTCGCTCGGTATGGGGCTGGTATCGGTCTCGTCAATGTGATTCGAAGTGACGTCAAGCGTCGGCATGCAAGCCCGATGTACTTTGGTTCTATTTCTGGGTATTGTTTTGGGTGTATTGCGTTGGTATAATGTCTTTCGCTGTTGGAAGTTCTGAGCCAATGCGAATGAATCTTTCGTTCTGGGACTTGGGCAGGCCGAGAGTGGTGTTGATATTTGCCAAGACTCCAGTGCTGCACAGATCGATTCACGATTTAGAAAGGTGCGCCATATGGCATCTCTTGGTGTTGTCATTTCGTCGCTCATGGATGTTCTATTCGATGTTCCGTTCTGATCGTTTTTAACTGATTGTAAATGCTTTTGTAGGCATTGGACAAGAGGATGGTCGAAGTGTATACAGGAAAAGGCACGATTCACGTAACGATATATTCAGATCTGGGTTTTCGAGAAGTTTCCTCGCCACTGCTCTCTCTCTCTCTCTCTTCGTCTCTTTGTCTTGCGTTTGTTCCAATATTCGATATTCTTCTATTGTATTATCTATCCAAGTGAGCTACTGCTTCTCCTCGGATTGAAGTAGTTATCGTAGAGAGAATAAAAATAATTCCCTCCACTAATGATTGTCGATTTCTTTTATCGCCGATTTTTACAACGATTCAAATATATTCCAGTCCCGGACATCATCCCAAAAAGCGATTTCTTCTCAAAAGGAAAGTTAAATTACGAGATCAAAACAAAATATTGGTATAATTTTAGTGTACAGTTGTTATTAAACTAGAATTCTCCACTTCACCATGGTAACAAACTACGACATTATGATGTAAGAATAAAAACAGTCTGCAGAGTATAAAATTCGTAGCTAATTTGGTATTTTACAATTGCTTATGTTATATTGGTGTGTATAAAATGAAATAATTGAACAACGACCTGCCCCCATGATTCATTCCGGTAGGCCAATCGTTATTCCAATTGTAATCTTGTTATAATGTGGTTTTGTCGATCCTGATCTTCACGACATTCCAACTATTGTTTTGGATAATTTCCTCAGTCCTTTGGTTTGATATTTTAGCGTCGATGAGTTCACCCACTTTTTCTGAACCCGTTTAGTTTGTAGTTTATGGGACGGTGCGTTGAGGCCTTTGATATTTTCTTGTGAGCTCACCACCGATACGGGTTTTGTTACTTTTCATTTTCTTAACTGCCTGTCCAATCGATTTTTCGCTTTTGCTTCTTCTGGACTTCTCGCTCTTTTTGGATATCTTACTCTTTTTGCTTTTCTTACTCTTTTTGGATACCTTACTCTTTTTGGATACCTTCTCCTTCTTGGACCCCTTCGTAGAACCACTCTTCTTCGAGCTCTTCGAGCTCTTGCTACTAGGACTATCCGGGCACTGGGCTTCGAAGCTAATGACACTCGCAGTGGCAAATTGTAGTTCTAAATCATTACTGCATACATCGTCCACGTCAGATACGGGGATTTCAAGATCAGCCGCGCAGACGTAAGTGAAATCTGGACCATTTTCTCTACGTGCGCAGACGACACCGACAGTTTCCCTGACCCCAACCCTTGGGTTTTGACCATCAATAGCATCAACAAGTGCAGCTTCCAAACTTGATGCGACTACAGTTGGTTCCAAATCTGTATCCAAAGTGATGAGATACGAAGCCGTAAAAGTCGTTTCAAGTACTGTCGGAGATTCCGATGGGTACATGCTCAAAGTTGGAGAGGGTGTAGGGGAGTCGGTAGGAGACCCGGTTGGCCCGGACGTAGGAGAATTGGTAGGAGGCCCGGTTGGAGAGAACGTAGGGTAAGCGGATTCAGACGGAGCCAATGTTTGGGCCATGGCGCCGATCGCCGACAGGACAAAAAGGGCAAGAACTTCTTTCGAGAAAACAGCCATGATTGATGAATTTGTTCGTAGCGGTAGTGTTGATACACAGAATATACCTTGGGAAAATTGTGTGACGAAAAGATTATATTTGCATCGAACGAATGTTCCTACTATTTATCGCCAATCGCAAAAGAGCACTTCAACCTTGTTACTCCAAGTTGGAGTCACACTTTCTTTGGCGATTTTATTTTTGATACAATCCCGTGTGACAGAATCGCCAATATAAAAATATATATTTACGCATATTATATTTGCACACGAAAAGCAGTGCGCGTCCCGCCTGTTCAAATCGAACGCCGATTCGCTATTAAAGACCCTCGACTAATCATTCGTGAGTGAGGAGTGCCACTTTTTTGAATCATGTGCAAATGAGTCCCGCGGAAACCCACTACAGAACACACATCATCATTCATCAATCATTTGGGAATCTTGCTGGTGCAGATTCAGCGATGGAATGCGTTTCACCATTTTACTCTGAAGGCAAGGGATCCCAGCTAAAGGCACCGTTGTAGCGTGGGGTAGCAAGATGGAGCGACAGTTGCCCTAGATTAGGACCTACAAGCACTATGTAACTAAAACTGGGTGAAAGTGTAAAATGACAAATAGGCACAGTTCGTGCGCATGGTGGTGCTCCCCAATATGCCTCCCGGCCTGCCACAATTGGAGCTGTCATAAGATTCTTGGGCATTGGTGAGGGGTTGCCCATAATCTTGGTGTGCACCGATTCAAAATTGTGAGTCGCGTGAGTCATGTCACGATCAGAAACCGGCATGAAGAGGCACATGAAGCACATTACGTATATCTCTACGATTACATTGAAGAAGAAATACCAAGTATTAAATATGACTTCTTGGGGACAGGTACCGCGATGGAAACGAACAACCTACAAGTTTTATTGTTATGTTCAGAAGCAAACTTCAATGATCTCGGATTTTCTGGCCTATCACACTCTTCAACAAGTCACATGGCTTGGAAATTGGCGCTTTACAAAAGCCTTTCATCGAAGAATATTTTTTCGAAAAAGCCATGATAGCAGAAGCAGACCTGAGATACATAATAATTTGAAAGAACAAAACCAAAATTGCAGAGAAAATGTCTGGTGAACTCTCGTTTGTGCAAGACATTGAATTTACTGAGGAAGACGGAGTCCTCTACGACGAGTTCTATTCGTCAAATTTCGACTATTCTTTGGGTGAGGCTCCCGATCCCTCCACTACGATATCGATGGACCCGACAACAAAAGTTCCCGGAATTTCCCACGGGCAAGAAATAGTACTGATTGTTCTCCAGGTCGGGACGGCTGTATTGTCTCTCATCGGAAGCTCTACGATTGTCTTCAAAATCACAAGAACTCTCTACCGAAAGAAATGGACTACGCCATACGATAGGATCATGCTGGCCTTGTCCACTTGCGACATTGTTGCCAGTTGTGTATACATGTTGAGTCCTTTTTTGCTGCCAGCGGAAACTTCCCTCAGACCTTGGACGTTTGGAACGGCATCGACTTGCCAATTCATGGGAATGTTGACACAGCTGGCGTGCCTCTGGGCAATCTGGTACAATTGTATTCTGAGTTTTTATTATTTGTTGACGGTTCGGTTCCAGGTCAAGCGAGAAACCTTCCGAAGAAAGTACGAATTGTGGTTTCATCTCTCCGGCATGATTTTCTTTCCAATTACGGCCTTGGTGGGATATTTCGGAAGTTGGTACTACGAGCACAATCTAATCTCCCTCTGCATTGACTTGGAAGTTCCGACCGGTTGCGACGAGTTCGGAGAGAATTGCACTGGCGACGCTGATCAAATCGTGGGTCCCGTCTTTGCTGCTCTTCCTGGGTCAATTACTTTCTTTTCGCTCTTGATCAACAACACTGTCATTTACCTGTACGTTCGAAGGTCGTTTTCCAAAACTTTGAAAAAGCCACCACAGTCGGAGCGCCATGAAACAACGCTGAGCAATAGCAGCTTCACAGATCTCGAAAATTTCAACGATGACAAGAACAATACAACAAATGAGGACAAAGAAGGGAATGGCACGTCGAGATCGTCCCGTACCAAACTTTCGCGCCAGCTTCTCCAAAGGAAACTCATCGAGGAAACCGCCACACAGGGATTCCTGTACGTCTTCTTCTTTTTGCTGACCCTTACTCCCTTGATTGTTTTGGTGGTGCTAGGCGGCTTTTATGGAACCGACGAGTCGGACAAAGCTAAATTGTACCCACTGCTGGTCTTAAATTCTTTGCTGGCTCCCTTGCAGGGCTTCTTCAACGTCTTCATCTACGTGCGTCCCACGTACACACGTTTCCGTGCCATGAATCCAAACGACTCTATGTTTGCCGTCCTAAAACAGGCCTTGTTTGATCCGAACATTCCGTCCTTGGAAACCGGAGTTTTGAGCACCAGAATACCCAAGTCCTCGCCGGAAGTTGTGGAAACGAAGCATAGTCAGATGAAGATGAAAGGGGGGTCAAATTTTTCCGTGTGCCTTGACGACGTCGACGAGGAGGAGGAAGCTCAGTCCGATGGCGATGACGATAATGGCTCACTTCCAATTCCAACACATTCTCAGGTGGACTATGTCATGACGGAAGACTCAAGCGAATCGGGGTCCTAACTCGAAATTGAAGAAGTTGAAATATGAAAGGGGGAAAGATCATACCCACGGGGTAAGTCACTATAAGGAGAGCAGTTTCTTCCACCTAGAAACTAGATGGGGCATGCAAGAAACCATGATGTAGAATCATCGTTAAAAAATTGTAGTGGCACACAAAATCGGATCATTAAGCTTCTTTTGCCTTGCTTCTTGGGAGAGTTGTGATTGTGTTTCGCGATTTTGAATGGGAGCATGTCTGTTCCCTCATACTACACTTTCGCATCAGAATACAAATTTTGTTCAGGATTTCGTTCGAATTTTTTCGAACTGAATTTAAATATGTGTTTCTTTCTCTGTATGGATCGACTCGTCAGTCTTTGAGCTTCATTGTTTTTAGAATCTCTCGAAACAAGAATTCAAAGGCGATTTCACTCTTGCCCTCCTTACACATACTCATGCGAGACTGTTGCCAAATGCAACATATTGGTGCTTTCCAATAATATGGTAGATTCTAAATAAATGCTGTTATCGTATCTAAACATACTACATGGCCATATTTCTCCATTTTGTTTTTCGAGCCATTTTGAGTATTGCGCACTTTTTCACCGAGCTGAGATTCAAAGGGACTAAATAAAAAACATGACGCCGGAAAAAATCAATTTTCAGCAGAAGAAGCTTTTTATTTTTCTCTCGACGCCACACCAGCCAACCAAGGGCTGTACTACTTGCCAATGTCATCGTCGTCTTCCCCCTTTTCCACGAATTCATCCACAATACGAAACCATGGAGGAGCTAGAAATAGCAGCAGCAGCAGCAGCAGCAGCGTCATAACTACCGTGACTCCACGGGGAAGGGCATTGGTCAAGATGTTTGAAACCGTTGCCAACACCAGCATGGACGATGACTACGACATTCGTCCCCTCTTGTTGATGATGGACATTGGGAGTTGTGCGTCTGCTGAAAAACACACACGTGTCAATTGTGTCACCGCCAGCATGGGCGATGTCGTTATTGAACACTATCCCAAAGTCGGAGAGCTCTTGGAATTGCGTGCTGTTCCCGTCAATGTCGGAAACACCAGCTTGAATATTGCCGTATTAGTATTGGCGCACGGATGCAGCAGCGACAAGGCCGACGAAAAAGAAGAGCACAACGTTGTGGGACCCATGCGGAGCAGCAGCACAACAACACGCACCAAGCGGGTCTGTGAAGCATTTTTTACCTACGTGACAACTCGAGGACCCAACGGAGAAAAACGCTTTGTCCCGCCTTTGGAAGACGACGTGGATTCCATTCACAAGAACATGAACAACGACTATCGCAGTGATACTAGCTGGGAACGAACCATAGCACGGTTTCGAAAGCAGCTCATTTTATCGGAACAGGCGTTTACGAAACATCCACGCGGCTACACGATTCCTCGTTCCCACTCCATTTTCGAATGCAGTGAAGTGGTATTGCCCTCCCACCAGAACCACATGAAACATTTGTTTGGAGGTATCGTTATGGGATGGATGTGCAAGAGTGTTATGGCCGCCTGTGTCATTGCCACACGGTTGCCCCTCTCTTGCTTTCGAATCCGATCGATCCAGAGGGTTGATTTTCCCGAGGGAGCCGAAGTGAGCGATCACGTCTTTTTGAGGCCCCGCATCACTGCGATTTTTGACGAGGGGAAATCCGCCGAATTTGAGGTCATGGTTGGAAAACGACATGTGACGGGAGAGAATAGTAGCAGCAACAATAACAACAACAACCAAGAAGAGACCATGAATTTTGGATACTTTTACGTTTCGGGAGACCTCCACGAAAAGAACAAACATAGCTCTCCGCTTTCCAGGGCTCCCTTTGCGGGACTTTTGGAAGAACAACGGAAGAGAAAAGTTTCAAAACTGTCAAATACTAGTAACAGCAACAGCAGTGATGATGTGGCTGCTAGAATGGCCCACAAACGACGGACTGCGTTGTTGGCTCGGCGTCAGCTTCTGGCTGGTCTCGGCAATCCCATTCCATGGGATTCTTCCCTAGAGATTCAGGCACCCATAATGACGATTTTATGGGTCTTGCGATTGTGCGACGAGTACGAAAAATCCAGCAACGATAACGACGATGGTGGTGCCATCATTGATAGCAGCTGCTCTAGCTGCTGGACAAGAATTTCTCACGGGGAAATAGAGCAACCAACATCCCAAACGAACACTTTTCATTCTCCTATTGATTGCGAGTGGACCTATGGCAATCCTCTGGGCCACCACAATACTGTTGTGCTTCGGAGCAACACCGTGATTTCTCGCCAAAAAGGCATTTCAAAGAACAGTTTTCTACAGGACGTGTATAGGACTCTCACAGGCATGCGTTGCCGCTGGGATCCCTTTTGTATGAGCGTGACTGTTTTGGAAGAAAAAGATGACAATTTTGACATCGATAGTGTTGACAAAGAGGACGAGGACTCGGTCTATTGGGACGTGGCGGAGTACCATATGAAGGCTTCGAGTGCTGACGCAAAATTGTGTCTTTTGCGAGCGGCTGCGTATATCAATGACGATGGAAGCATTGTCGGTCACTCGAATCGTGGTGATAGTTTCGACACAACTTCTAGCATTGGAGTCGTGGCCTCAAGGAGCGTTCGTCACGTGAAATCGAATACCGAAAGTCGGGTGTTGCCATCGGGACTGCTTTTGAAAACTATCGAGCAGCAGCAGCACAATACTGCAGACGAGGATGATGAATACCTCCAGATTACCTACATGGCAGAGGTACGTTGTTTGAATAAAGAAAACACCAAACACAAACAAATATTTCGAATTGTTTTGGAACCTAACAAGTCTGACTTTTGTCAATTTCTTCGCTATATCGTTTTTGTTTCGTGTCTCTCGTGTGCTTTTATCTTGCGCGCTGCTTGTAGCATGATTTCGATGTCATTCGCAAGAGCGGTGCCTTTGGGACCAACCATGTATCCGATGATTACATTGTTTGCTTTCTAGCTTCGGTCATGAGAGGTTTGTTGACCAATCTGGCTTCTATGGATCATTGTAAGGACACAGCCACATGAAGAAGTTGGTCGACGGCATCGCTTTTATTGTGCAAGACCAAATGCATGTCACCTTCCTATGTATAGATCAAAAATGCAGAACAAAAACGGGACTTTGCAGTACCCTACTAGGTTATTCTACTGGTATCAAAACGTATGTCATGGTGTTGCGGAGTGTCGCGTTGACACAGCGGACTAAAAGACCAGGGGGCTTTCAAATACCATGCATGGCAAGATCGGATTGTACCAAAGCAATTACCAAAGGGGTGGACAAGTACCTCCCATTACTCGAGGCAGTTCGGATATTTGGTGGTAACCAAAACCAGATGCTACGCTTTGGAGCTGATATTTTACTTCATCGACTTGACAATTTGGCGCTTGTGAGCAAAACATTCTGTAGATCTAGACAATCCTACTCCAAACATTCTAAATTATGATGACTTTGGTTATCCCATCAGATTAATATTGAGACAGTACCTTAGTTGGACTGTCCCATTGCACCTGGGCTAGGCCAACCTACACATTACATTATTTCGGAATTACGGGGGGGAGCACCCCTGCATTGCAGAGTGGGGCCACAGCACCCGCACGTGCCCATGTGCCAGCAGCCCTGCCAAGGGGCTGGCATGTGCCACTGGGGTGGGGGACCACAACATTGATGCACTTGGGCCAAAGCAGGGTTGTGTGCTGTGTGCAGGGCCCAGGCAGGGGCACCCCCTTGTGCCTCCTGTGCGTGGTGCAGCTGGGTGGCAACCAGCAGCACCCGTGCCCCCTGTGTGCCGCCTCTGGGGCAAAGCCTGTGGCAGGCATTGGTGGCTGGCACCATGGCCCAATACATTTGGCAAGGTGCGCCCAGGGTCGTGGCTGGGGTGGCAGCTTTGGCCAAGCGCCCCAGCCCTTTGCAATTGGCGCACCCCGCAGCTGGGGGCGCAAGCTTAGCCCGCCACTTGGCCACCAGGGCATGGCAAATGTGTGCTGTGGCACAAACCTGCAATGCGCAAGCACCAAAACACCTGCACATTGCTCTATGAATCAGGGTAGGAGGTGCCCTCTCCCAATAGCCAAGGTTACCAAGACACTGATGTAGGGGATTGTTGGCACCACACCAGCCCTGGCCAGCCTGCTGCCTGCTGCAAAGGAGGAGAGCAATATGGTTGGGTGGGGGAGGATGGCTCCTCCTCTTTGCGATTGGTTTGCAAGTCGCCATGCCACTTCATCTTTGAGTTACGTAACTAGCCAATGGGATTGCAGTTCATTGATGACATGCAATTGCTTTGATAGTTCGTCGAGGACTGGATGATTACATGGAATTGTGATCTAACTGACTCCGAGAGTTTTTGGTGATGTGGGCTCGTACGTACTAATGAATATGTTGGGGAAAACCAATGCGCCGTAGCAACTACAAGTCTGGATCCTTACGGACTTAGACGATGATAAGATTTCACGATACTACAATATATTTTTGTTGAAATGGCGGGCTAGGATTCTCGTTGAGGTTTTTAACAATAAGTACATGCAAGTCACGCTTGATGTTAAAGCGGCCTGCTCGCCGTTAATCCAGTCTTAAATCTATTGGCGGACGAATTTTTTCGCGCCACGCATCAGTCTTTTGCGCTTGGATCACCGTTAGAGCGCCATCGGCATGCCCGCAACTCCGTTCACTCGTTTACCTAGGAAAAAAAGTTTCCGGCGGAAGCTGGCGCGCCCGGGAAAGCCGATAATCCACTATAAAAGTGACACGGCGGGCTTTTCCAAATTTTCGGATTTTTAAGTATTTTTGTCAGCTCTAACATTGCATCAACGGAAAGGGCTGTATGAAAGTAACTGGCCAAAAAATTGCGCCATACCCATTCTACCAGGTTCCGAACACAAGTGAGTATAGTGTTGGTTCAATAGACTTTGTAACTTACAACCACACAACATAACTTCATATCGGAAGTATTAGTAAATTTAGATATAGCTATCACGCAATGAAGTTCTCTATCACTTTGTTGGTCGTGCTCTGCTTCGCTGCTGTCTTCGGTAGCGACGTCGCTGTCGTTGAGCCCGATGCCATCGACGAACATGAAAGCCGTGAGCTCAACGGTTGGGGTCCCGGTCCCGGTTATTACTACTACGGTGGATACTACGGTGGTAAGGGAGGAAAGGGAGGATACTACTACTACGGCCCTGGCTACTACGGCGGAAAGGGTGGAAAGGGCGGATACTACAGCCCAGGATACAAGCCAGGCTACTACGGTGGCAAGGGAGGAAAAGGAGGAAAGGGCGGAAAGGGCGGATACTACGGCCCAGGATACAAGCCAGGCTACTACGGTGGCAAGGGAGGAAAAGGAGGAAAGGGCGGATACTACTACTATGACTACTATGGCCCAGGATACAAGAACAACCGACAACTCGGCTCCTACGGTGGCAAGGGAGGAAAAGGAGGAAAGGGCGGATACTACTATGACTACGACTACTACGGCTACTACGACTACTACGGGCCAGGAAAGGGTGGTAAAGGAGGTAAAGGAGGATACTACGATTACTACGGCCCAGGTAAGGGAGGAAAAGGAGGCTACTACGGTGGCAAGGGAGGAAAGGGCAGTAAGGGAGGACAGTGCGAGGTCATCTGCGAATGCTCCTCCGGATCAAAGGGTGGTAAAGGAGGAAAAGGCTACGACTACTACGGCTACGGAAAAGGAAAGGGTGGCAAGGGAGGAAAAGGCTACGACTACTACGGCTACGGAAAAGGCAAGGGTGGCAAGGGAGGAAAAGGCTACGACTACTACGGCTACGGAAAAGGCAAGGGTGGTAAAGGAGGTAAAGGAGGATACTACAACTACTACGACTCAGGCAAGGGTGGTAAAGGAGGCTACTACTACTACGGCGGCTACTACGGCTACTACTGGTAGATCCTTCATATCGAACAAGTTGCCTCGGTAACGAGACACTAGGGCGATGAGTTCCCTCGTCTTTTCGTTCGATCATTTTGTTTCCATCGTGTTGTGTCTGTTGCCTTGGATGAAGCCTTATGCGCCACGATCAGCTCGGCCATCTTGAGTCGAGCGAGGTGTGTTTTGCTAATGTAACATAGCGCTTGCGAGGGGATTGCATGTTTTGTGATGTATACTCTCTTTACGACGCGGGTTGGGTGCAACTTCGGTTGCGCTGTATACCAATTCGTTTCGTGCTGTCGGCACGGGTTGGGTGCAATTTCGGTTGCGCTGTTTCCAATCTGTTTCGTGCTGTCCGAAGAGCCTTATTATGATGTCCTTTATCTCTAAGTGGCTGATGTAATATTTTAAAGTGTATAAGTTCTAGACTAGTATTAACAGTAATAATAGAGTTTTACATCCATCCGATGATTTCTTTTGAGCATTGTAAATTGAAAAAAGTACCTTACTGAAGTTTGTGTTTCCGTTACGACAAGCAATGCGATTTTATGTAGAACAAGACTAAAGTCGATGAGTATACACCAGCCCCAACTCCTACCCTACAAATACAATATACTCATCTGAAAAGAAAAACAATTTGTTGAACAAAATCCACTAGTGACCATGAACCCGAATCTGAGTTTTCTCTCTTTTTTCTTGGCGTTTCACTGTGAGCGACATAAAGAAAATAGGATATATGCGAAAGCATGAGTTGAAATGTCGTATTCGTTGTGGGATAGACCCTATCAACAGTATATGTAGTCTTCAAGTGTTCCTCTAATCTTGAATTTGTACAGATTAGTGTTCAGTATTAGAGAGATACATCCTTCTCCTCCCCAGCATTCTAGAGAGCCTGGGCAAACTTACACAAACAAGGGCAAAATGTGGTTGTTTGATTCAAGTTGTACCACAACCAAAATAACAAATAGAAATCAGATACATATTCAAATGTTTCTTTAACCTTGAATATCTGAAGGATAGCTATAATAAAGCAGCAGCAGCAGCAGCAGCAGCACCAGCACCAGCGTCGCGAAGAAGTGAAGCCACCAGGTATAATGTTCCATTCGTGAAAAATACAACTTCAAGTTGTTTATGGTAGAAGCATATGCATCGCTGTGTGCACAGTAGCTGAAAGCAAGATGTTTTGTTCTATCTGATTTTGTTCTCAACAGTATTAGATTACCTATCAATCATAGCTTCTGAAATAGTGCGAACTCTCCAAAATATTCAGAAGCTAGCTTCTATTATTTTTGATAATTACGAACTCCATCACAGGACTACAGCAACCTATCCCACGAAACTTTACCACTCTAAGTGAAATTGCGGGTGTCGTTGACGAGCGATGCCCTCAAACATATTAGGATAGAAGGTAATAAACTTCGCGAGCGCAAGGTCGTTCTCAAACTTTTTGAGAACAAGTCCCATCGGATTCTCACAGCTTTGATTCCCTATAAAATTCAGTCATAATAAATTGATTTATATATACCTCTAAGTCATTCCAAGATTTATGCTTTGGGCACGGGACCTTGATTTAATTATAAAACTCTGCTATCAAACAATGGACATTGAAGTCTAATTCCAAGAATTATGGAAATAAATATTGGCGGACAGAGACAAAAATTAATTGACTTCGCCGTTGAAGTCATGCATCTCTCACAAAATTGATTTCACGGGATCTTTCGATTTGGACAAGAGACACAAGAATACCAGCAGTTGAAATAGACAACAAACAAACAAATACAGATAGTCCAACGATGCTCGACATTTCGAAACAGACGAAATTACAGCAGATTCTTTCGGTAGACGATTCCGCCACGGCCCGCAATGCTGCTCTTCTTGCGTGCAACCCGCCAAAATTCCGCCAGACAAAACGCCGCTCCTCCGAACCTTCGAAACGGCGGTTCATTTCTTTTGCTCCCGTCGATGATATTTTCTTCGTCCCCACCCTCAATGACATGAGCCTCAAAGAGATCCAGGATGTATGGTACAACGAGCACGAGGTGAAAATGCATCGCAAGGCGTTCAAAAAAATTCTAAAGAAAATGATGCTCGGAATTTACGAGCACGATGATCACTGCCCCGAGAGCGAAACCCGTGGTCTGGAAACCAAGACACCGATTGGATCCGATGACCGACAAATCAATCGCGAGGTAGCTCTTTTTGCCGTTCTGGACGAACAGGAAAAACAACGATATTACCGCACCTATGACCCAGCACGGATTGCCAAAGTCTATAAGAAAAAGAGCTTCGGTTGCCAGGCGCAGGCCATTTTGATGGCCGCCATGGACGCCCAGGTAGTGCGAGATATGATCGATATCGATATACTAGCCAACTGCGAGCACTGTCAGTACAACAAGGAACTCCGAGAGGCAGCCTTCAATTCTGACAATGAAAGCGTCTACGCAGCTTCCGAAAGCTCGGATTCTTCTGAAGCACATTCGTTGCCCCCTACTGATTCTAGGATACCAAAAGACAACGAGGAAATCAAGCAAAAGATTCGCCCAAGACGATGGAGCTTGTCTACTTTCACAAACAATCTTGCGAGTCGGAGCCGGAGACGGGTCGGAGTTTGCAAGTAAAATTCAAGCAAGCACACAATTTCAAAAATATTTCTTCTGCTGTAAAACTACTGCTCTGTACGACTACTATTATTAATTGCTACTATTAAGACGCATTTTGATTGACAACTCTATTACGACTGCTGCTTGTTATGAAGAGAAATAGGACATTGTCGAGTGCGGCAGGAAACGTTGACACGAGACGAAATCTTGTCCAAGGGACAATGGGTATCGATCGTGACATGATTCCACAGAACAATGAATGTCAATGCCGAGCTTTATGATGATTCATGTTCTCCCAAGGGATTGTTGAGCCTGTGCCAAACCCGGTTCGAGTCTTGTCGCCGATAAAGCATGAAGTAGTGAGCGTGATAATGCAGTGGGACGAATGCTATTAATATTGGAATGGATCTTGATCTCATTTAATTGTTCTCTTCTACTCGTAAATTCTCTTTCTTGTTCATTGAGGGTTCGTTTTGAATTAGAGATTTAAAGGGGGAAAGGAATGAAGCCCTCTATAAAACGTACCTTTTGTGTGAAGTGCTATTTTTCATTTTCGGGGGATCTTTTAATAATTTGGTCCAAAGAATTTTTTGTCTCAACGCATCTAATCGTAAATGTCCCCTTGTCACAACCAAAAAAGAAAATTTTTCTCTCCGTCATCCCTCCGAGCTTCTACCACCAAAGAATGGAAGAGGTCAATCAACGACCCTTATTCCTACGTTGACTTTTGACAACCATGGAAAAGCGAATCGTAAAACGAAAAAGGACCATCCATGATAGGATCAAGCAACACCAAGAATTGCCGAAACTCCCACCCGATATTTTGGCGGAAATTGCAACTTGTGCGAATCTACCGATTCACGTTCTAACGCAATCCTTTGTCGGCAATCGGTTCTGGTTCTATCACGTATTGCCCCGGATTCCAACACTGACGGTGACTCGAACGAAAGATTTGGATGTTTCATCGTTCCGCAAAACGTTTGGAAACAACAACGCCAGCAATAGATGTTCTGTCAAAAACGTCCAAATATTGTCCCTCGTTTACAATCGCCGTAACGACGAGGACGATGGTGATGACAAACTGTACAAGGCCTTTTCTACTGTATCCGCAAATCGGATTGTTCCCTTTGTCTCGCAATTTTCTCCATTCCTCCAGAAACTCGTGCTCGGCGGTGGGAACCATAATAATTCTTGCGAACGTCCCGTCTATCTGGAAGAGTGCACATATCCTGCAGAAGGCAATCGACGACGTTGTTACCAAACCATGGTTTCGTCAATATGTGAAGCCTTTACGAGTCAATTGATACCGCGCAATATCGAACTCCAAGGTATTGATATTCGATGCAACAATCCCGATTCGGTACGGATGCGTGTCGTCCCGATAGAACGGCAGCAGCGCCTGCAACGGTTGCGACGTCTACGACAAGAACGCCAACCAGGGCGAGCAGTAGCAGCTAGCAACGCTGATGTTAACAGTGGAATCCATTGTAGATTCTGTAGCGATGTGTTGAAAAACATGCCTCTAAAAAACCTCATGTCACCGAATTTACGATTGTGTTGCACGGCTCGAGAAAAGCTTCAGATCATGAAGGATTGTCGACCGGATGGGGAAGCCTATCTCCAATCTCAGAATATTTGGAAAGATCTATTGCAATTTGTGGCTTATCCGTGGAAAATTCGCGATGATAATGACGATACTGAAAACGATGTCTTATACGAAGCCCTCGACTTTTCCTTGCCGCAACTCCAACAAATGCGTATACTCATAAACGAATGGGGGTATTGTCCCGATTTGAACGATCCAGAAATAATCGATCCTCTTCGGGAAGAACTGTTGGATCATCCTCTCATTACTCAACGGGCAAAAGTAATGCTCGAGACATACGTTGGGTACAAACTCAGGGAAGGTGTGGATTGCGCAGTTGTGGACGATCAGTACAGCGCTTTCTAAACAAAACCATCGTCCCTTACGATGTGTCGCGAGATAGAGTGCAAACATTTATTTTAAAAAGATAGATTGGACAATATTGCACAGCTTGAAACTTGTAGTTATCAAAAACCAAATCCTCATAGAGTACAATTATCACCATTTACATTTGTATCGGGTAGCGTAACAATTCGAAATGGGCACCAAGTGCCTCGTGCTTTCAGAAATGAAAGGAGATCAAAGAATCAGAGTTTCTGAGCTTAAAACAAATGTTCCTATTCGTAGCAATTATTTGCTAATCTTTCCCCAAATATATTCCTGGCTTTCGATATGAGTAACCATGCTGGGGCACCACAGTTTCAAAACTTTTTGTTTCGATTCTCTTTACAGATATGTACGGCGACCAAGGAGCTTTAATATCCCATTGCTTCAAACATTTAGCGAATATGGTTGCATCGGATCAGATATCTTGGAACACTACACCTTCAAGAGAGCGCTTACTTGAATCTAGGATCAAGGTTTTGGCAAAACATAAAGTCATGTATACAAAATTTGAAATTATGATCTTGGTCGAAATATCTATTTGTCGAGTTCTGTTCTATAGTGAGCATTTTGTGCGAGGATTATGGAAACTAAAAACGAGAGGATACGAAGCAAAATGAAAGCTCGAGTGTATTTGGTATAGGAGAGCTAAAATAGAAAAGCTATCAAGACACCTATAACAGTTGCGATAGGAGGAGATGAATGCGTTTAAAATTCAGAAATAGTATCAATTAAGCTCGTTCCTAATGATTTAGAGGGCACCAGTAGTGCAACGAGTATACATGCATTACTATCTCTTACAACTCCGCAGCGGCGGCTTCCCCATCATTGTCATACAAGAGCTTATTCAGAGACCGCAATGCTAGATTGACGTGGAGCTGGACACCGGTTGGGAGGACATGTTCGTCCAGGGCAAAGGAGGGATGGTGCAGACCAAAGTCGGTGGGGGGAAGGTGTTTGGCTTCATCGCCTCCCGATCCGCTACCCACAAAGAAAAAGACAGACGGGATGGTCTGTGCCAAAAAGGCAAAGTCTTCTCCACCCATGGTTGGGACAACGCTCCGTGTCGCACCCTCCACAGAAACCAGATCAGAAACCCCCGTGGACCAATCATACAATTCCGGATCGTTGGAAGTGGCAGGATACCAATCGGGCATGTACTTGATGCTTGAATCCACTAAGTCGTGGAGTTGTACCGTCGCATCTACCATTCGTTCGAGCTTGGCCTTTTGATCCAACAGCATTTCGGTGCTGAGTGCCCGAATGGTCCCACCCACAATCACCATTTGCGGAATGACGTTGAAGGCATCCCCTCCCAGAAACTTGGTAACGGAAATTACACCCGATTCCAATGGGGATATTGTTCGAGAAACCACCGATTGCAGATTCATGACCAGCGAGGAGGCGGCAACGATTGGATCGCGTGTGAGATGGGGCATGGCAGCGTGTCCGCCCTTGCCTTCTAAAACAATCTCGAACATTTCTGCGGCCGCCATGAGGACTCCCGGTTTGCCAGCAATCGTTCCCGATGGAAGACTGGTAGAGGAGTAAAAAACCAACAATAGTAGTAATTAGCAAGCAAGCAAGAAACAAAAATTCCAACACCTCGCAAAAGAGTTTAGAATGCATACACAAAAAGAACGATCCACAAGGAAGCTCCCTAATAATTGACTCACCCTGGCCACACATGCATCCCAAAGCCCAGCTTCGCTTTTGGTTCAAGATCCACAACGCCCTCTTCGACCATTCTCTTCATTCCGGCTCCGCCCTCTTCCGCTGGCTGAAATACGAGTCTATTTTATACCAGGGATACAGAAAAGAGCATTCCAAAGAAGAAAACACCGTGCGTGTGAGAATCTAGAATAACAAAAGAGCAATAGAAAAAAGAAGCGATTTCTTCTCCCCGAGCAAAAACGAACGATTCCCAAATTCACACACTCCAAAGTCAAAAAAGCAGTCTTTGTTTCTTCTTCTTTTCTTACCGAACGGTGCCCTGGATTTGATCCTCTACTTTTTTGAGGATTGCTGCCGCACCCAAGAGCATCGTAACGTGTCCATCGTGTCCACAGGCGTGCATCTTGCCCTTGTTTTGGCTCTTGAAACTTTCAATTCCCTTGGTGGCCTCCAAGATGGGCAGTGCGTCCATGTCGGCCCTCAAAATAATGCAGGGACCTTCCTTGTCGTTTTGGGAACTTTTACCAATATGTGCCACGACACCGTATCCACCATCTCCCGGAAACCGATCCGGGTGCGTGTTCTTGGCCCATCCGGTCGTGTAGTCAATGTTGAGTTCCTCCAATATGGCCGTGATTTTGTGGGACGTGTGTGGAAGTTCATACATGACCTCGGGGTCCTTGTGCAATGCCCTGCGGGTCGTTTCCAAAAAGTCTTGGAGTTCTTTCGAATTCGCCGTTTCTCGAATGGCGTCTCGTAAACCTTCCGATACAGAAGAATCATCGCTGCCACCGGTCTGGAAAAAGGAAGACACGGCCGACGACAAATCCGAAATTCCCGGCAGTGCGTCGTCTCTCTGTATCGACTTGGCGGCACCACGAACTGTGGCAGTGTTGTCGTTGTTGCTGCCTTCATTGGAATCATCACTCTTTTTCTTGTTGCCCCCAAAGGAGAGGGCGGAAACAAAGTGTGACCCCAAGAGTCCAAAAAAGAAAAGGGAACGAACGGATCCAACGACTCTCATATTAGTTGGCGTTTCTTTTTTTTAAAAAATGGTCTTTCAAAATCTAGTTTTGATCTCGAAGAACTTCAAGGTTGTTTCTCGTTATATTCGACAAGATGTCAGTTTGATATCTTGTATAGTTAGTAGTTGGAGATAGTCGACTACTGCTGAAAAGCAACACACAAGTATTCAATGGATGAAGGAACTCCGTTGAAAGATGATTTCAAATCTATCGAACGGATAGGAATATTTCTTGCGTGGCTAACGTATTAGGACGTTTTCTCTTGCTATAATGGCTATTACTACTGTAGATATGTAAGTAGGAAGGGTACCATTCCAACGACTCAAAAAATCCCATGTTCCAGTGTGGGGAGCTGAAAGTGTTGGCTGCATGGCATTTGTAATTATTTCTTTGAGCCTTAGATTTCCAAAATCTCTTCTTCTTGGCTTGTTGCTTCTATTCTTAAGCTTCTGAGCCTCAATCCCCATCACTCCTGCATCTGGTAGCATCGGATTGTCGCTACAACGGAGGCATTTAGTTGGTCATTACGTCTGACGTAAATACGTACATTCGAAATGTTAAATAGACTAGAACATAGTTTCTGCTCGCACATTTAAACCCCCGAATAAACCCATAGCAAATAAAGAAAATTCAATCTGTTCGCTTCATACTGTTTATTATTATTATCATGTGATTATATACTTAAGTTACACTAGCATGCTGTTCACCTCTACCTCCGCGCAATTAATCACTTTGTCGCCGTAATCGATGGCTGCCGTGGTGAGCTCCGTCTGGAGCGCCTCTAGTGTGGCAGCGTCTAGGGGGAAGGATTGAGAAGGTAATTCGTTGGCCATGTCGTCCGTTTTGATGGCTACCGCTACCTTCACGGCAACCTCGATGGCGGCCTCGATCTTCTTGTTCCAGTCGTCCTTGATGCCCTGCACCAACTCTGAGAGGGCCACGGTGTTGGCATCCACGTACTGCTGCTCCAGTGCATTCAGAATATTGGAAGTGTAGTCATCCAAAGATGGAATGTTGTCTGGAAGATTCTTGTCGTAGGTGTTTAGGTTGGAGACTCCGCCTGGGAAGTTCTCCGCAGCGTAGGATTCCACCTCCGTGACGAACTCGTTGAAACGTGCCTCCAGGTCCGAGTCCAAAAGGGGCAGGGTGATGGAGGATTCGAATGCGGGTTGCATCGTTTTGACAACGTAGTTCATGACGACCAAAGCCTGTTCGACCAGGGATGGGTCCAGGGTAGGAGATGCGGTAGGCAATTGGGTCGGCTTTGCCGAAGGAGTGGCGCTAGGTGACGGGGTAGGCAGAGCCGTGGGTTTCGCTGTGGGGGGATTGGTAGGTGGAGCCGAAGGGCTTGCCGTGGGTGACGCAGTGGGGGTTGCTGTAGGTGTCTTGGTAGGTGATACAGAAGGAGTGGCGGTAAGAGCGCTCGTCGCCGCTACCGCATCCGTTGG
>Ga0209503_10000476_pt1 | contig 24962 bp, 22 predicted proteins | sample SouAtlMetagenome_2_FD_187448 | JGI IMG/M metagenome (GOLD analysis project Ga0209503, IMG submission 187448) | Marine eukaryotic phytoplankton communities from Atlantic Ocean - South Atlantic ANT15 Metagenome (SPAdes) (version 2) | ecosystem: Environmental > Aquatic > Marine > Oceanic | place... | reverse complement strand
TCAACATACATGGCGTTTGTAACCTCGGTTTCGTCTAAGAAAAATGATCTGACATATTGTTGCGTAGGAGTGTTATTCCAATCATGCATCACATTGTCTTTTGTATTTCCCTTAACAAATGTGCCTCCTTGAATGAATATCATCCCAGGAGCATTAATTTGACCTTTATATTTGCTGTTTAATTTAAAACCTCCATCTGATGAATTTATCTTCCAGCCTGTAGCTTGAGAAATATTTTTACCGGATTTATAACTGTTCTTATTACAGGAAATAATAAATATTAGAGAAAAAATTAGAATGTACAGAGGGGTTTTTTTCATAATTTGATTGTAAATATATGAAGTTTCAATGTTTTTTAATAAAATTATCAATAAACATGCCTAAATAAGTTAATTGTAACATTAGTTTATATATTTACATTTTAACAATAAATTCTTCCATGAGGTTTACATTTTTGCTCATAACAATATTTTTTTATGTTTCTGGAATTTCTCAAGATAGAAGGGTAATAACAACTGCTGTCCCATTTCTGATGATTGCCTCGGATGCTCGAGCTGCAGGTATAGGTGAACAAGGAGTTGCTACTTCAATGGATAATTTTTCACAACATTGGAATCCATCAAAATATGTTTTTTCAGAATCAAGTTCAGGTATTGCGTTTAGTTATACACCTTATTTAAGTAAATTAGTTAATGATATTTTTCTTGCTAATATCTCATACTACAATAAGCCAAATGAAAGGTCCTCATGGAGTGCAAGTTTAAAGTATTTTAGTTTAGGTGATATTGATATTTTACAAAATCCTCTAGATATCCCAATTATTGAAAATCCAAATGAATTTACATTGGATGCAGCATATTCTTTAAAACTTAACGAAAATTTTGCCTTAGCTGTTTCAGGACGTTTTTTACTTTCTGATGTTAAGTTGCAGACTGTGGATTCTGAGACCGAAGCTGCAAGTTCAGTTGCAGTAGATATTTCTGGTTTTTATGAATCAGACTCTAAATCTTACAGAAATTTTGATGGTATTTTTAGAGCTGGTTTTAATATTTCCAACATCGGCCCTAAAATGAAATATTCTAAGTTAAATAATGGGACAGAAAGTTTTATTCCTAGTAATCTTCGATTAGGATCGGGATTTGAATTCATATTTGATAGTAACAATAGCTTGGCAGTCACATTGGAAATTAGTAAACTTTTAGTTCCATCTCCTAGCGTTGAGGTCTTAAATTCAAATGGTGATATCGTAGCATATAGACAGCCAGATATTGGATTTTTACAAGGAATTTTTAAGTCGTTCGGAGATGCACCAGATGGGTTTGCCGAAGAATTAAAGGAACTTACCTACAGTTTAGGATTTGAGTATTCATTTAATAAATCCTTTTTTCTAAGATCTGGCTATTTTAGTGAACACGAGTTAAAAGGTTCAAGAAAATTTATTACTATTGGAACTGGATTTAATACCTCTAGGAATTTAAATATTGACTTATCATATTTAATATCAACTTCTGATGTTATAAGTCCATTAGAAAATACCGTAAGACTTTCAATTGGTTTTAATTTTCTGTAAATAAGTTAAAATCACTCATATTCTTCTTGATTTCTTATACCATTTGTATGGAAAATTTCAATTATCTTTGCACTGGATTATGAAGCCAATTACAAAAGAAACTTATTTAAAATGGTACGAAGAAATGCTTTTTTGGAGAAAGTTTGAAGATAAGTTAGCTGCAGTCTATATTCAACAAAAAGTTAGAGGTTTTCTTCATTTATATAATGGACAAGAAGCAGTTCTTGCTGGTGCTCTCCACGTAATGAATATGGATAAAGATCGAATGATAACAGCATACAGAAACCATGTAATGCCAATTGGAATGGGCGTTGATCCAAAAAAGGTTATGGCTGAGCTTTATGGTAAATCCACAGGAACATCTATGGGTTTGGGCGGATCTATGCATATTTTTTCTAAAGAACACCGTTTTCATGGGGGTCACGGTATTGTTGGTGGACAAATCCCGCTTGGTGCGGGTATGGCCTTTGGAGATAAGTATTTTAATCGTGGAGCAGTTACTCTATGTTTCATGGGGGATGGTGCCGTCAGACAAGGATCATTCCATGAAACTTTGAATTTAGCTATGTTATGGAATTTGCCTGTAGTATTTGTTGTTGAAAATAACGGATATGCTATGGGTACGTCTGTAAAGAGAACTTCGAATCACACTGACATATGGAAACTAGGGTTAGGTTATGAGATGCCATGTGGCCCTGTTGATGGAATGAATCCAGTAAAGGTTGCTGAAGCCCTTGAAGAAGCTATAGATAGAGCTAGAACTGACAAAGGACCAACTCTTCTAGAAATGAAAACTTACAGATATAGAGGACACTCAATGTCTGATGCCCAAAAATATAGAACTAAAGAAGAGGTTGAAGAGTATAGGAAGATTGATCCAATTAGTCAAGTAAAAGAAATTATAATTCAAAATAATTATGCCTCACCGGATGATATTTTAGAGATTGATGCTAAGATCAAACAAAAAGTAGCAGAGTGCGAAAAATTTGCTGATGAATCCCCATATCCAGAAAAAAATATTATGTATGATTCGGTATATGAGCAAGAAGATTACCCTTTTTTAAAACATAAACCTGAATAAATGGCTGAAGTAATTAAAATGCCAAGACTTAGTGATACCATGGAGGAAGGTGTAGTTGCTCAATGGTTAAAGAAAGTAGGAGATAAAGTTTCAGAAGGTGACATTTTAGCTGAAATCGAAACGGATAAAGCTACAATGGAGTTCGAATCATTTTATGAAGGCACCCTTCTTCACATTGCTATCGAGGAGGGTATAGCAGCCAATGTTGATTCAACACTTTGTATAATTGGGGATGAAAATGAAGATATCTCTTCATTAATCGGAGCTAAAATAGATGATAGCTCCAATTCTCAACTTGATCTTGTTGATCAAATAAATCAACAGGAAAATAATGAACAAAATAATATAAAAGAAAATGACAATTCGGATCAATCACTAGAAAAAGAAAATATATTGAATAACGACAATGTAAACGTTGATTATATTAAAATGCCTAGACTAAGTGATACAATGGAGGAAGGTACTATTTCATCATGGTTAAAAAAAGTAGGTGATGATGTCTCTGAGGGAGATATTTTAGCTGAAATTGAAACAGACAAAGCTACAATGGAATTTGAATCTTTTTACAATGGTAAACTTGTTTATATTGGTGTCGGTGAAGGAGAAACAGTAAAAGTAGATGATCTAATAGCTATAATTTCTGATTCTGATGTTGATGTAGATGATTTGCTAAGTAATTATGGTAAAAATCAAACGCCTGAACTTAACAATGAACAAGTTGCTGAAAATATTCAAACAAATGAAAATGTAGATAAAGAAAATTCTGTTCAAAATATTGAAATTAAAAGTGTTGATTTATCAGAATCTAGGATATTAGCTTCTCCTTTAGCTAAAAAAATTGCTGAGGAGAAAAATATAGATTTATCTACAATTAAAGGCTCAGGAGACAATGGCAGAATTGTAAAAAGTGATTTGGATAATGTTGATAATAATTTTTCTCAACAACCAGCTGCTACAAGCAATAAAGAAACTCAAGCGAAACAAGAAGCTGCGTCTTTAGCTCCTGAAAAAAAATTGGCTATTGGTGAGGAGTCTTATGAGGATGTCCAAAATTCGACAATGAGAAATGCAATAGCTAAAAGATTATCTCTTTCAAAATTCTCAGCACCTCATTATTATTTAGGTGTTGAATTTAATATGGATAATGCAATTGCTTTTAGAGAACAGTATAACTCAATTCCAGACACAAAAATATCTTTTAATGATATAGTTATTAAAGCTTGTGCTGCAGCATTAAAAAAGCATCCACAAGTAAATTCACAATGGATGGAAAATGCAATTAGACTTAATCATCACGTTCATATTGGTGTTGCTGTGGGAGTTGAAGATGGTCTTGTTGTACCAGTAATTAAGTTTGCAGACCAGGAAACTCTACATTCAATAAATACTATGGTGAGAGATTATGCTATTAGAGCTAAATCTAAGAAATTAAGACCCGATGAAATTGAAGGAAGTACATTTACAGTTTCAAATCTAGGTATGTTTGGAATACAGGAATTCACTTCCATAATTAACCACCCAAATTCTGCAATTTTATCTGTTGGTAGTATTGTAAAAAAACCAGTGGTTTTAAATGATAAAATTGTAGTTAGTAACACAATGAAGGTTACATTAGCTTGTGATCATAGATCTGTTGATGGTGTAACTGGTTCTTTGTTTTTAGAAACATTAAAAGGATTTATCGAAAATCCTGTTACAATTTTAGTTTAATGAAAAATATTATTATTACAGGAACTAGTTCTGGTATTGGGCTTGAGTTAGTTAAAACTTATTCAAAAGAAGGTTTTAATGTAATTTCATTATCAAGATCAGACCTCCCATTGAATTCATTAAATGGAATCAGACATATAAAGTTTGACATAACTAGTGATGAATCAATTGATAATTTGGTTAATATTATTGAAAATGAATATAAAACTGTTGATGTTCTTATAAACAATGCTGGAAAACTGATAAATAAATCATTTAAAGACCTCTCAAAAAAAGATTTTTATTCAGTATTTGATGTAAATTTATTTGGTGTTGTCAATTTAATTCAAAAACTATTACCATTTTTCAATAAAGATTCCCACGTTGTAAATATCAGCAGTGTTGGTGGATTAATTGGAAGCTCTAAATTTCCAGGTTTAACTGCTTATTCATCAAGTAAAGGAGCTTTGAATATTTTAACTGAGGTGCTTGCTGAAGAGTTTAAAGAAAACGGACCCAAATTCAACTCTCTCTCTTTAGGATCAGTTAATACTCCTATGTTAAAAGAAGCTTTTCCAGGATATGAAGCTCAAGTATCCCCTAAAGAAATGGCATATTATATATTTAATTTTGCTAATACAGCATCAAATATTTTTAACGGAAAAGTTATACCAGTATCCTCTACAAATCCATGAAAGATATTTTATCATTAATTCCATATGAACTTAATGATTATGTAAAAAGTTTGATTGAGGGTCAGGATCTTATAATTAAAACAGTTCCAAAAAGAAGAACTAAACATGGTGATTATAGAAAGTTAAATAATAAACACATTATTACGATAAATCACATTGATAATAAGTACAGATTTCTACTTATTTTAATCCATGAACTTGCACATTTTAATATATATAAAAAAAATATTAGAACTAGCCCACATGGTACAATATGGAAAAACGAGTTTAAAAAATTATTGCAACCTGTTTTAGATAAAAATTTATTTCCTATTGATCTACAGAGTTTAATTGAGGCGCATATGAAAAATCCTAAATCATCATTTTCATATGATAGTCCTTTAGAGATGGAGCTTAATAAATATGATAATGAAAATGAAAATTACACTTATCTAGAAGATATTGACATTGGTAATATTTTTAGATATAATAATGACAAGCTTTATAAAAAAATAAAAAAAAGAAGAAAAAGGTATCTTTGTATTGAAAATGATAGTGGTAGAAAATATTTGTTTCTTCCTCATGCTAAAGTTAAGTTAATATGAAAAAAATTGCTATAAGTGGATATTTTGACCCGATTCATGTAGGTCATATAGAATACATTAATAATGCAAAAAAATTAGGTGATTGGTTAATTGTAATAGTAAATAACAATAAGCAATGTGCTTTAAAAAAAGGAAAACATTTTATGGATGAGAACGATAGAGTTTTAATTGTTAAAAATATTAAAGCTGTTGATGAGGTCTTTTTATCAATTGATGATGATAAAACTGTCTCTAAATCATTGAAGACGGTAAATCCAGATGTCTTTGCAAATGGTGGAGATAGAAAAAACTTTGAAATCCCAGAATCAAAAGTGTGTAAAGAAAATAATATTGAAATAATTGATGGTTTAGGAGATAAGATTAGGAGTTCATCAGATTTAACTGGTTTAAAAGAAATTAAATAAATATTGGAAACAAAATTCGATTTTAACGAAAATTCTGAACAAACTGACATTAAAAAAAATGCAGAGGGTTTAATAGCTGGAGTTATATTTTTTTTAAAAAGTATATTAAGCTTTCATAATGATGTAGATAAAAACTCTACCGTAAATGCAATTAAGGCAGATATATCCATGAAAGGTACAACTGCTTGGATACTTATATGTTCAATTCTCATTGCATCAGTTGGTTTAAATGCTAACTCGACACCTGTTGTAATTGGTGCTATGTTAATTTCTCCACTCTTAGGACCTATTCTTGGGCTAGGTTTTTCCATAGCTACAAATGACTTAGTTACCCTGAAAAACTCTTTCATAAACTTTTTAGTAATGGTTGTTCTAAGTGTAGTAACTGCTTACATCTTTTTTTTAGTTTTTCCATTACGTGAGGAATCCTCAGAATTATTATCCAGAACAAATCCTGATATAAGAGATGTTTTAATTGCCTTTTTTGGTGGTTTAGCTTTGATAATTGCTAAAACAAAAAAGGAAAATATTAGTTCAGCTATTTTTGGAGTAGCTATAGCTACTGCCTTGATGCCACCCTTATGTACTGCGGGTTTTTATTTTGCTGAGCAAGATTATGACCAAGCTATAAATGCATTGTATTTATTTACTATCAATAGTATGTATATCATAGTAGCATCATATTTAGTTTTAAAAATTTTAAGATTTCCATTAATAAATTATGCTAATTCAACTAGAAGAAGCTTTATAAATAGGCTTGTAAGTATTGTATCTCTAATAATTCTTGTTCCGTCAATTATAACTTTCAATGGAGTTTTAAATAAAAGTCAGTTTGATTCTCAAGCAAGTGAGTTTTTAGAAAATGAATTAATTGGTATTCCTAATTATGAATTTTTAAAGAACACTGCTCTATATAACTACAACGATGGTAATTCATCAATAATTATTAACACATATGGTCAAAAACCTTTAAGTCTGGAAACTATTAATTTTTTAAGCAAAAAAATCCAAAACTACGGTGAATTAAAAAATACCAAGCTTGAATTTATACAGAATGATAATAGTTTGTCAAACTCTAACAAATTTATAAATGAATTAAGAAAAAGAGATTCTTTGGAACTAGTTTCCAAAAACAATGAAATAAATAAACTGAATCAAAAGCTAAATGATTTAGAAAGTTTAAGTAGAGAAAAATTAATTTTTAACTCATTGGCAAAAGAAATTAAAATTATATACCCTGATCTGTATGAATTTGAGGTTTTTGAAACAATTAAAACTGATTTTAATCAAATAGATACTGTTTTAGTTTTTAATTTAAGGTGGAATAAAGAATTAGAAAATGAGGAAAAACTAAAGCTTAATGAAAATGTAAAAAATTGGCTAAAGTTTCAGCTTGAAAATGATGTTTTTGAAATTAGAAGCAATACTAATTAGTTATTTAATTTCTAAGTTTTTTTAAAAGTTCTGAAGAGTATACAAAATCTTCAACTTCTTTGTTTCTAGATTTTAAAACTTCTTTATTGTTACCCTGCCATATTTTATATCCCTCCTTTAAAAAAACAATATTCTCTCCAATTTCAATAACTGAATTCATGTCGTGAGAATTAATAATTGTAGTAATATTATATTCCTTGGTTATTTCTTGAATTAATTGGTCAATAACAATTGCTGTTTTAGGATCAAGACCGGAGTTTGGTTCATCACAAAATAGGTATTTAGGATTCATAACTATAGCTCTAGCAATGGCAACTCTTTTCTGCATGCCACCAGATAATTCTGATGGTAATTTATTTATTGCATCTTTTAAATTAACTCTCTCTATAAATTTCATTGCTCTGGAGTTTTTCTCATTCTCATCAATTTTGGTTAACATGTCTAGAGGAAACCTAACATTTTCAAGAACATTCATAGAGTCAAATAATGCACTTCCTTGAAAAACCATACCCATCTGGCGACTAATATCTAACTTTTCATCACTATTCATTTTTTTAGATGAGATACCATCATAAATTATTTCACCTGAATCAACCTCATAAAGACCTAAAAGACATTTAAGTAATACTGTTTTTCCAGAACCACTTTGGCCAATAATCAAATTTGTTTTTCCTCTGTAAAAAATAGTTTCAATTTCTTTTAAAACATCGGAGTTTTCAAATGATTTTAATATGTTCTTGACTTCAATCATACGATTATGCTAGTAAAAGTTGAGTTATTATGTAGTTTAAAATAATAATTATTATTGAAGTCCAATAGAATGACTGTGTGCTAGCTTTTCCAACATCAAGTGCTCCACCTTTCATGTAATATCCATGAAAAGATGGTACGGTTGCTAATACAAATGAAAAAACAAGTGTTTTAATATATGAATACGTAACATGATAAGATTCAAAGTCCATTTGGATACCTTGAATATAGGCCTCACTAGGCACTCCAGTTAGTGAAATAGCTAATAATCCTCCAACTATCCCTAAAAACATTGAAATTGTGATTACACGAAAGGATAGTAACATTGCAATAATTTTTGGGAATACGAGATAATTGAGAGAGTTTATTCCCATAACTTCTAGAGCATCAATTTGCTCTGTCACTCTCATTGTCCCTATGCTAGATGTTATATAAGATCCAACTTTGCCTGCCATAATAATTGAAATGAATGTTGGTGCAAATTCTAAAATAACAGACTCTCTTGTAGCATAACCAATTAATGTTTTAGAAAGAAGAGGGTTTTCTAAACTGAGTGCCATTTGGATAGAAACTACACCCCCTATAAAAAAGGATAAAATTGATACGATTTGAATTGAATCTAAAACAAGGTCATTAATTTCTTTAAAAATTTGCTTATATAAAATTTCTCTTTTACAGGATTTACTAAAGGAAATTTTTATCATTAAAAAATACTTCCCTATATCATGTAAAAAATTCATTTTATAATTGGTAAGTTATAGCATTTATGTTCATTCCAGCACCAACACTAGCAAATAAAATAATATCACCCTTATTTATCTTATGCTCTTTAAAATTAGTTTTTAAAACTACATCATAAAGTGTGGGTATTGTAGCAACAGATGAATTTCCAAAAACATCAACACTTATTGGCATAATGTCCTTAGGTATTTTTTTGTCAAATTGTTTGTAAAAGTATTTTAAAACAGCTTCATCAAGTTTTTCATTGGCTTGGTGTAAAAATATTTTCTTAACATCATTAATATCTTTACCACTTTCCTCGAGGCAAGATTTTAGTGCAGCCGGAATATTGGAAATTGCAAACTCATAAACTTTTCTACCATTCATTTTAATATGCTTAATGTTCTCTTTGTTTTTGGGATCGTAAGATTTATCACAAAAGAGGTATAAAGCTTCTTTTCCGGCCTTAGTGATGGTTTTGTGCGATAGTATTCCACCATCATCTAATTTTTCTTCTATAATTGCCGCTCCAGCTCCATCTGCAAAAATCATGGAATCTCTATCTGAATGGTCAATTGTTCTTGAAAGTGTATCCGCACCAATGACTAAACATCTTTTTGCCATTTTAGATTTTATGAATGATTTAGCTTGAATAATCCCTTCAATCCAACCTGGGCAACCAAAAATTAAGTCATATGCTACACAATTTTCATTAACAATTTCAAGTTTATGTTTAACCATTGTAGCAACTGAGGGTAAAGATATATATTGGTTGGTCCCATATTCAATATTTCCAAAATTGTGAGCAACAATAATATAATCAAGAGATTCTTTATCAATTCCTGCATCTTTTATAGCTTCAATTGATGCAAAAGCTGCTAGATCAGATGTCATGTGCTCTTTATCTGCATATCTTCTTTCTTGAATCCCTGTAATAGATTGAAACTTTTCGATAATTTCATCGTTGGAGTTAGGATAGCCATTTCCATCTTTGTCAAAAAACACCTTCTCAGCAAATGAACTGTTTTTAATTTTATTTTTTGGTATGAAGGAACCAGTACCTGTTATGTGTATTGGCATAAATTTATTTTGATCAAAAATAGGAATAAATTAGGACTCAATATAATCTTCAATCGGTGCACAAGTACAAATCAAATTTCTATCTCCGAAGGCTTCATCAATTCTGGTGACAGATGGCCAAAATTTATTACTTTTTAAGTAAGGCATTGGAAACGCTGCCTGCTCTCTAGAATAATTGAGATTCCATTCATCATCAGTAAGAGTAAGTTGAGTGTGAGGAGCATTTTTTAAAATATTGTATTCATCATCCTTGTTGCAAGTAATAATTTCGCTTTTGATTGAAATTAGAGCATCACAAAATCTATCAATTTCCTCTAAACTTTCACTTTCAGTTGGTTCTATCATCATGGTACCTGGAACAGGAAATGAAACTGTAGGGGCATGGAAACCATAATCTATTAACCTCTTGGCAATATCCATAACATCAATACCAAATTCATCTTTATAATCTCGGCAATCAATAATTAATTCATGAGCAGATCTGCCTTTTTCACCTTGGTAAAGTATTTTATAGTCTTTTTCAATCCTTTTCTTAATGTAATTTGCATTAAGTATAGCTATCTCAGTAGCTTTTTTCAAACCTTCAGGCCCCATCATTGATATATATCCATAAGAAATCAGACATGCCATTGCAGATCCCCAAGGGGCAGCTGAAATAGCTTTAACTCCATGTTTTTTTGTAATATTTCTATCAGTTTGAGGAAGAAAGTCTACTAAATGTTTTGCAACACAAATAGGTCCGACGCCAGGTCCACCACCGCCATGCGGAATGGAGAAAGTTTTATGTAAATTTAAATGACATACGTCAGCACCAATTGAATATGGATTGGTTAGTCCAACTTGAGCATTCATGTTAGCACCGTCCATATATACTTGACCTCCATTATCATGTATTGTTTGCGTAATTCTTTTTATCGAAGATTCAAAAACACCATGAGTTGATGGGTAAGTAATCATTAAAGCGGCTAGATTCTCACTGTTTTCTTTAGCTTTTTTAATTAGGTCATCTTCATCAATATTTCCAAATTTGTCAGTTCCAACAACAACAACTTTCATTCCTGCCATTACTGCAGATGCAGGGTTAGTGCCATGAGCTGAAGCTGGAATAATACAAATATTTCTATTTGTTTGGCTTATACTTTTAAAGTATGATCTAATTACCATCAATCCGGCATATTCGCCTTGAGCTCCAGAATTTGGCTGTAGTGATGTACCGCTAAAGCCGGTTATTTCATTAAGTTGTAGTTCAAGCTTATTCAACATTATGTTGTAGCCTTCAACCTGGTTTTGAGGAGCAAAAGGATGAATATTGTTCCAACGAGCTGAGCTCAATGGTAACATTTCAGCAGCAGCATTTAATTTCATTGTACAAGAACCAAGTGCAATCATAGAGTGATTTAATGCAAGATCTTTTCTTTCCAATGATTTAATGTATCTCATCATTGAAGTTTCAGAATGGTATGAATTAAACACCTTTTCATCAAGAAAACTAGATTTTCGATTAAGTGCTTGAGGTATGGAATTAAAATTAATTTTTGAAATATCAAAATCTATTTCTTTATCTGTTACAGAGGATAAAACATCAATTATTTTATTAATATCTTCGATTTCTGTAGCTTCATTTAAAGATATAGAGAACTCATTATCATTTATGAAATTGAAATTTAATTTATTTTGAAGAGCTGCTTCCCTAACTTTTTCTACTGGATATTTAAAATGTAAAGTATCAAAATAAGTATCATTTAATTGATCAAATCCTAGTAACTTGAATTTCTCATCAAGTATTTTAGTTAGTCTATTAATTTTATCACCAATTTCAATCAATCCATTTTTACCATGATAAACAGCATACATTCCTGCCATAACAGCTAATAAAACTTGAGCAGTACAAATATTTGAGGTTGCTCTTTCCCTTTTTATATGCTGTTCTCTAGTTTGAAGAGCCATTCTTAATGCTCTATTACCATTTCTATCCTTAGACACGCCAATAATTCTGCCTGGTATAAACCTTTTATAATCGGTTTTCGTAGCAAAGTATCCTGCGTGAGGCCCGCCATATCCTAATGGAATCCCAAATCTTTGTGATGTTCCAACAACAACATCACAATTGAATGAGGCAGGTTCTTTTAACAAAGTTAAAGCCATTAAATCAGCAGCTACTATTAATTTTGAGTTAGAATCCAGAACTTTTTTTGAAATATTTTCCAGATTATTAATTTTACCTGTTTTACCAATATATTGTACTATACATCCAAAAACACTATCGTCTATATTTATTGAATCATAATCAGCAATTTCAATTTCAATTCCAAGGGGTTCAGCTCTAGTTTCTAAAACACTTATGGTTTGGTCAAAAACATCACTACTTATTACAAACTTGTTTACTCCATTTTTGATTTGATCTCTTGATCTACAACCAAATAACATTGTCATTGCTTCGGCTGCAGATGTTCCTTCATCTAAAAGAGAGGCATTAGAAATTTCCATTCCAGTCAAGTCACAAATTACGGTCTGGTAATTTAATAGAGCTTCCAATCTACCTTGTGCAACTTCTGCTTGATACGGCGTATATGCTGTATACCACCCTGGATTTTCCAAAATATTTCTTTGAATTACAGGTGGAAGTATTGCTTCATTATAGCCTAGTCCAATATAGTTTTTGAAATATTTATTTTTTTGAGAAAGCTGATAAATATGAGTAGAGTATTGGGATTCGGAGATTGCATTGTCAAGCTTCAATTTCTCTTTAGTTCTAATTTCATCAGGTATAGTTTCTTGAATTAATTGTTCTAGGGATTCAACTCCTAAAAAATCTTTCATAGATTTTTCATCAACTTCGGAAATACCAATATGTCTATCTGAAAATTTTCTCATTATTTTATGTTCAAAAATATATATTAATGTTTAATATGATTGACAAAAACCATGCACTTTTAACAAAGTTTTTAACTTGTTTATTGACAATATGATTTAATGTTTCTCTTGGATGAAATTAATCATCTAAAGATGAAGATTTTACGTTGTTTTCTAGTTGTTTTTTATAGTCAATAATTTTTTGTAAAATCTCAGGATTACTTGACCCTAAAATTTCAGCAGCAAGGATACCGGCATTCTTTGCCCCATCTAAAGCTACTGTTGCAACAGGTACTCCCCCTGGCATTTGTAAAATTGACAGTATCGAATCCCATCCATCTATTGAATTTCTAGACTTTACGGGTACTCCAATAACAGGTAATGGTGTGTTTGAGGCAACCATTCCAGGCAGGTGAGCAGCTCCACCTGCTCCAGCAATTATTACTGAAATACCATTTTTGTGAGCATTCTTACTGTATTCCATCATTTTTTCGGGTGTTCTATGAGCTGAAACGATATCTATTTCATAATCTATTCCGAAATCCTTCAAAATATTTTCAGCTTCCTTCATTACAGGATAATCTGATTTACTTCCCATTATAATTCCAACTTTAGACATTTTTTTTGCTTTTAACTTTAATATTGTTTTTTAATGATTTTGCTTTTGCATATGCATTTTCAAATTTATCACAAATAATTGTTATGTGCCCCATTTTTCTATTAGGCCTAGTTTCTTTTTTTCCGTAGATGTGAAGGTTTGCTGAATTACATGCAAACACTTGATCTAAATTTTCATAATATACATCTCCAAAATGATTTTCATCGCCAACTAAATTTAACATAATTGCAGTTCCATTATGTTTTGTTTCACCTAGTTTCAAATTAAAAATTGATCTTATATGTTGTTGGAATTGAGAACTTTTACATGCTTCAATAGAAAAATGTCCGCTATTATGAGGTCTTGGAGCTACTTCGTTAACTAATATTTCATCTCCTTTTAAAAACATCTCAACAGCTAATAAACCAATGCAATCAAGGGATTTAGCGATTTTAATAGCTAATTCTTTTGCATAATCATTTGTTTCTGATGATATATTAGCAGGACTAATCACAAACTCGACTTGATTTGAATTAGAATTAAATTCCATTTCAACTGTTTCAAAACATTTGATTTCACCTGAAACATTTCGAGAAACTATTACGCTTAATTCTTTTTCAAATGGAACAAAATCTTCTATAATCATTTCTGTGTCAGGTAAGTCATCAATATCCTCAATTGAATTTAGAATTTTGACTCCAAAGCCATCATATCCAAACTTTGTTTTTTTCCAAATGCATGGAAATTTAATTTCACCTTGTTCGATGTATGATTTTAAAACAGATTTATTTGAGAAAAACCTAAAGTTAGCAGTTGGAATATTATTTTTTTGAAAAAAGTTTTTTTGTTCATTTTTATCTTGAACTATTCTAAGTGTTTTTGATTTTGGATAAACCTTTTTTCCAGCTTTCTCAAGTGATTCCAAAGCATCAACATTGACCTGTTCAATTTCAAATGTAATTACATCACAATTCTTACTAAAATCCATTACAATATTGTAATCCTTAAAATCACCTTGGTAGAATTTACTTGCCAGGTTCTTACATGGTGATTCATTACTCGGATCTAAAACACTTGTATGTATCCCCATTTTATTACACTCAGCTAAAAGCATTTTACCTAGCTGTCCACCACCAAGAATACCAAGTTTCTTTCCAAATAATTTTGAATCCATGAGTGCAAAAATACATTAAATTATATTCAATTTTATAATTTAAGATTTGCACAGTAAATAGGTATATTTGTTTAAAATTACTTATATGTTGAATATTGTCATTTTTGGTAAGCCAGGTTCAGGTAAGGGCACACAAGCCTCTCTAGTAAAAGATAATTATGATCTTGTTCATATTTCAACAGGAGATGTTTTTAGAAAGAATACATCACAAGGTACAGAGCTAGGTAAAGTTGCTGTTCAGTTCATGAGTAAAGGTGAGTTGGTCCCTGATGAAATTACTATTTCTATGTTAAAAGAGGAAATTAAAAGTTTCATGCCATGTAATGGATTTATATTTGACGGTTTTCCTAGAACTATTTTGCAAGCTGAATCACTAGATGATCTCTTAAAAAGTATGGAATTAAAAATTGATTTAGTTGTTGCTTTAGATGTTGATAATAAAAAATTAATTGAAAGATTACTAAAAAGAGGAAAGACCAGCGGGAGGAGTGATGATCAAAGTGAAGAAAAAATAAATAAAAGGTTAGAAGAATATGATAATAAAACCAAACCACTAATTAATTTTTATAAAATTCAAGAAAAATTTATTTCAATTAATGGAGTTGGAGAGTTTAATGAAGTAACAAACAGATTAATTTCAACCATAGATTCAAAGATTTAAATAATGACCGAAGACAATTTTGTTGATTACGTCAAGATAAATGTTAGGTCTGGAAATGGAGGTAAAGGCTCTGCCCACCTAAGAAGGGAGAAGTATGTTGCTAAAGGAGGTCCAGATGGTGGAAATGGAGGAAGAGGTGGTAATATTGTTTTTCTTTCTGACAAGAACTTATGGACTCTTTTTCATTTTAAATTTCAAAAACACTTCAAAGCCGAAAATGGTGGAGATGGAAGTAAATCTAGAAGTTCAGGCTCAAATGGAAAAGATGAAATTATAAGAGTTCCAGTTGGAACGCTTGTAAAAGACTCCGATACGAATCAAATTTTATATGAATCAATTAATGATGGAGATAAAAAAATTGTTGTTGAGGGTGGAAAGGGAGGATTAGGCAATTGGAATTTTAAGTCTCCAACAAACCAAACACCTAGGTATGCTCAGCCAGGTATTAGCGGAGTTGAGAAAAAATTGACTATTGAATTAAAAGTGTTGGCAGATGTAGGTTTAGTTGGCTTACCTAATTCTGGAAAGTCTACTCTTTTGAGTGTATTAACTGATGCAAAACCAAAAATTGCTAATTATGAGTTTACCACTTTAAAGCCAAATCTTGGAATAGTCAAGCATAGAGATTACAACACATTTGTTATTTCTGATATTCCAGGAATAATTGAAGGGGCTTCCAAAGGAAAGGGATTAGGGCATCATTTTCTTAGACACATTGAAAGAAATTCTATGCTAGTTATATTGATATCTGTTGAGTCAGAAAATGTTAAAAAGACATATGATATATTAATCAAAGAATTAAAAACATACAACTCAGAACTAATGGATAAAGAGAAGCTTTTGGTTATCTCAAAATGTGATTTAATTGAAACAAAAGACTTTGATAAAATAAAAAGCAATTTTAACTCAACATTTAATAATATTGATATCCATTATATTTCATCCGTTACAATGAATGGTATAACTGAACTTAAAGACTTGATATGGAAAAAATTAAATTAATAATTCTTTTATTTTCTCTAACAGTTTTTTCGCAATCGGATTCTCCTATCACTGATGATTTTAAATCGATAGAAAAAATTGCAGATTCTCTATTTAAGAATAAAAACTTTATGGAGGCAACTAACTATTATGAAAAATTAGTAAAAGCAATGCCTAATGATTTTGATTACAGCTTTAAATATGCGGGTTCGTATGGTTTGTATGTAGAGTCATTACCAAGATTACAACAAGTTAAGCACATAAGACAAATGATTAAGAGATTTGAAACCGCATTCAATCTTAAAAACGATGATATAGAGATTAATCGTGCATTACTTGAGATTTATTTAAGGGTACCAAGGTTCTTCGGTGGAGGAAATAAAAAAGCAAAAATGATCCTTGACAATATCTATTCTATCTCATTAGAAGAGGGTAAAAAATCTGAGTTATTTTATAATAGTTTTTAGTTTTTATGGGTAATGTACATTTTATATCAATAGGAGGAAGTGTAATGCATAGCTTAGCCATCTCACTAAAAAAAATTGGTTACAATGTTTCTGGTAGTGATGATAAATTGTATGAACCATCTGCATCTAGATTAAAATTACATGGTCTATACCCGAATTCATTAGGCTGGGATACTAACAATATAAATGATAATCTAGATTTTGTCATTCTTGGTATGCATGCAAAAAAAGATAATCCCGAACTGTTAAAAGCTCAAAATCTTGGATTAGACATATATTCATACCCTGATTTTATTTTCAAAGTTTCCCAAACAAAAACTAGAATAGTTATTGGGGGAAGTCACGGTAAAACATCTATAACTTCAATGATATTACATGTTTTACAAAATAATAATATTAAGGTTGATTATGTATTAGGTGCTCAATTAGATGGCTTTGAAAACACGGTCTCACTTTCTGATGATAATGAATTTATTATTATTGAGGGTGATGAATATCTTTCATCTCCAATTGACTCTTCTCCAAAGTTTTTTAAATATAAAGCCAATATTGCTTTAATATCTGGTATTTCTTGGGATCATATTAATGTTTTTGAATCACCTCAGGTTTATGCAAATCAGTTTTCTCTTTTTTTAGATACGATTGTTGATGGGGGAGTTGTGGTTTATAATGAATTAGATTCAACTGTTAAAGATATCGTTATTAACAGTCAAAGTTTTGTACGTAAAATTGAGTATAATCTTCCTGATTACAATATTTCTGACAATCAAATATTTATAAATTCTGATGAAGGTCAAATTCCCTTACAAATTTTTGGCAAACATAATCTTTCTAACCTAGAGGGAGCAAGAAAAATTTGTTCTCTCTTAGGAGTTTTTGATGACGTTTTTTACAATTCAATTTCTTCATTTAAAGGTGCCAGCAATCGTCTTCAAATTATTCATAATGATCAAAAAAACTTATTAATTCGTGATTTTGCTCATTCACCAAGTAAGTTAAAAGCAAGCGTTGATGCAGTAAGAGAAACTTTTACTGACAGTTTTATAATTGCTGTTTACGAACTACATACTTTTAGTAGTTTTAATTCAAATTTTATTAATCAATATTCTGCCACCCTCGATAATTGTGACTTACCTATTGTATTTTTTGATAAAAAAAATAATAAATTGGATTCATCAGATACAATTAATAACGAAATTATTTCCAATGCATTTAATATTCCAAATCTGATAATAATTGACAATGCTGATGATCTATTTAGTTATCTTTTTTCAATGGAATATAATAAAACATGTCTATTGCTGATGAGTTCAGGAAACTTTGGATCTATGGATATAGATAAACTTAAATCTCATATTTCTAATGGAAATTAAAAATGTATTTTTTGATTTAGATCATACTTTGTGGGACTTTGAAAGAAATTCAGCTCTAACATTTGAACTATTATTCAATAAGTATAAATTAGATATTGATCTAAATTATTTTTTGAAAGTTTATATCCCAATAAATCTTGAATATTGGCGCTTATATAGAAATGAATCAATTTCTAAAGAATATCTTAGATTTAATCGACTTCATGATGCATTTAAAAAGTTAAATATTGATGTTTCGAGTGATCTAATAAATAAATTATCATATGATTATATTGAAAATCTACCCAAATTCAATCATTTAATTGATGGAGCTCATGAATTATTATTGTACCTGAAAAAAAAATATAAATTATACCTAATCACTAATGGTTTTAGAAATGTACAATCCTATAAACTTAAAAATTCTGGAATTGATAATTTTTTTCTTTCCATTTATGATTCAGAAAGTATTGGAGTAAAAAAACCTAATCCATTAATTTTTAATCATGCTTTGGAAAATTCAGGTTGTATTGCTAAAGAATCAGTAATGATAGGGGATAGTTTTGAAGCTGATATACAGGGATCGCTTGCTGTTGGTATGAATGCTATTCATTATATAAATTTTGGCGAAAAAGAACACACGGAATGTATAATAGTCAATAATTTATTATCAATTAAAAAGATTCTTTAGCCAGAAGATTGTCTTTTAAATTCAGAAAGAAAAATTCCTGCTGCCACTGATACATTTAATGATGATAGTTTGCCATGTAATGGTATGTTAACTTTTTCATCACAAATATTTAAGATTGATTTATTTATACCGTCACCTTCAGAACCCATAATTATAGCGGTTTTTGATTTAAACTTGTATTTATATAAATTTTTCGCTGCTTTATCGTCTGATCCAATTATTTCAACTCCAAATTCTTTTAAGAAGAAAATAGCATCTTTTATGTGATCAACCTTACAAATCGGTGTATTGAAAATAGCTCCAGATGACGATTTTATGGTTTCTCCATTAATAGGTGAACTACCAGTTTTAGATATGATAATATAATCAACTCCAAAACATTCAGCACTCCTAATAATTGCTCCAAAGTTTTTAGTATCAGTAATACCATCCAATATTAGAATTAGGCAAGGATCGTTTTTATTTATTCTATTTTCTAAATCACTTAATTTTTTAGTACTTATTGGAGATATTGTAGCTACTATTCCTTGATGGTTATTGGGGGTTAGCTTATTAAGCTTTTGAACTGGAACAAAAGAAATATTGATTTTTTTCTTATGAATTTTAGATTTTATATTATCATGAAACGAACTGTTTTTTTCAATAAAAACCTTATCAATTTCAACATTATTCTCTAAAGCTTCATAAAGAGCTCTTTTACCATATATTAAGAATTCTTTTTTTGAACTCATTAATTTTCATTAAAATACTTTACTAATTCTATTAGTTTATTTTCCTTTTTTAAATCCAATTTATAATCTTTTCTATAGGATTTTAATTTATTCGTGTCAAAAATGTTAAGCTCTAGAAGTTTTTTATATTTTGTTGGTACCCTTAGGTATTTTCCATTTATAAGAATAAAATAAAATCCATCATCTTTCCATTCTGGATTATCCGTTTTACCATATCCTGATGTTGGAGCTTTAATTCCCGCTTCTATAGGCTTTTGAAGCTTTTTTCGTGGAAAATAATAAAGACTAATATTTTCTAATTCGATACACTCTCTCAATATCCCAATATCTCCATATTGAGTTGAATTTATAGCGTGAAGTTTATATTTATCTCCCTTTATATCAATCTTGACCTTATTATTAACTTCAATTGGTGTTATTTTTCCATTTTTACCCCTTATCTGAAAATTTTGTGCTACTAAATCAATTCTTATATCCCCATTGTAAGAATTACCATTTTCAAAAATGATTTGTCCTTTATCAAAGTCTGGATTAAGGTATGGTGTACCATCAATATCCTCATCATAATTATTCATTTTATCGAGTAAGAATACATTTCCACCTCGATATAAATTTTGTTCTGTCAAATCGGTAAAACTTTGACTATTTAATGTGTTAACAATAAGAAATAGTAGAATGATTTTTTTCATAATTAGTAATTATAGTTTGAGCTAATTTAAAAAAAAAGCGCCCCATTTGGGACGCTTTTTATAAAATTCAGTGAAAAACTATTACTTAGTATCCCACCATAATTTTGTATCCTGGTTGTCAGGTCCTTGAGCAGAAACAGCAGCATCATAGCTAGCTTTGTTTTGCGTTGGAACTAATCCACCATAACCATTTCTTACAGGAACACCAGTTCCAGTAATTGCGGCAGCTGGAGGAGAAAGCACTGGGTAATCAAGTCTTCTCCATTCTGTCCAAGATTCGTATCCTTGTAGGAACATGTCTGTCCATTTAGCCATTGCAATTGCTTCCATTGGATTAGATCCAAGAGTTGCTGCATTGGCAAATGAAGCTGCAGACGCTGAAGATACTCCCCATCTTTCACAAGATGCTTGAATACCTAACTTCAACCATGTTAAAGTATCTCCTACTGATGTCCACCCTCTTTGGTTAGCTTCAGCCATTGCAAAACAAACTTCAGAGTAAGTTGCAATCCAGCCACCTTGTTGAGTACCATCATATATGATTCTTTCATCAATTCCAGATAGAAGTGTTTCTAATACACCTGGGTTTTCAAGACCATATTCTAAACCAACATATTCAGTACCGTTTGAAATTTTAGTACCGTCAGCCATATATGGTAGTCTTGGGTCTCCAGTTGATTTTAAGTGATCAATAAATAATTTACTGACAACAAAATCATATCTAGTTTGGAATCTGTCTTGCCATGGATTATCAAAAGCATCACTTGTAAGATATGGATAGTGTAAATCACCACCACTAGAGATAACTCCACCATTATATGCAGAATTAAATACACTAGCAGCTGTAGATGAATCTACATCAGCCATTCTTAAAGCAATTCTCATTTTAATAGTGTTAGCCATAACTCTCCATCCATTCATATTACCACCAAACAGAACATCACCATTTAATCCTCCGTTATCCATCATTCCCATAGCAGCATCAAGATTTGCTAATAATGAAGTGTAGATGTCTTGTACAGAGTCAAATTTAGGTGATGTATTCTCAGAACCTTTTAAAGCTTCTGTATATGGAGCCATTCCCCATCTGTCAGTAATATTAAGATAGTAATAAGCCATCATAATATGAGCCGCAGCTTTCTGATTACCATTACTTCCACCACCAGTAACTTCATTAGGATAATTCTCATTTAAATCAAGAACTTCTTGAAGATCTTTTAGTGGTCCAGTATAATAACCGTTCCATGACCATTGTTCAGTATCGTATCTTGAATATGATGTATACGTTACATCAGATACAGTTTGAACATAATAGTTTGGAGTTACGGGACTAACAATGTTAGGCATCCATGTCATAGCATTAGTTAGAAGCGCATCCGTTTTCTTTGAAGTTGGAGAGTTAGGATTTACATTCTCATCACCGAAATCAACTGTTTCACATGAAACTAAGATGAAAGAGAAAATAAGTGTTAAAACTCCAATTTTATTAATTAAATTTTTCATTTTATAAAAATTATATATTAAAATGTTAGACTTACGTTAAGACCTATTGTTCTTGATGGAGGCAACTGACCACCTTCAACGTTTCTGTATCCAGTAGCAATTGATCCAGATCCTTCAATCTCACTTGGATCAAGTCCACCATGAGGGATGTTTGAATACAATAACAATAAGTTGTTACCTACCAATGAAACGTTCACGTTGTCAAATGGCGTTCCGTCAAGCAAGCTTTGAGGGAAATTATACCCTAATCTTGCTGTTCTTAACTTAACATAAGAAGCATCATATAACCAGTTCTCATGATTTCCGAAGAAATGTTGGTAAAAGTAGTAACTAGCAGACATATATGTGTCAACAGGTTCACCACTTGCAGTTACACCAACTACATTTACTCCACCACCAGCTGAAACAGGATCTCTTAAAGGATTTCCTTTAGCGTTAAGTCCTACAGTATCCTCGTGGATACCAGAGTAGTAAGTAAACATGTTTGTTGTTGAGTAGAATGTACCACCTTTTTGGAAATCAAATCCAAGACCTAAGTCCCAATTTTTATAATTAAAAGTAGTAAACATACCACCAGTAAAGTCAGGTAATAAATTACCAAGAATTTGCTGACTCTCATAAGTAGCATTTCCAGAAGAAGTTAAGACTTGAGTACCATTGGCATCTCTAACTTTCTTTCTACCTACCCACATACCCCATTCTTCACCAACTCTTTCTTGAAGCTGTAAGCTATACCAAGATGCCCAGCTGTCAAGAACTCTAACATCGATACCATCAGCTAACTTATCAGTATACTTGTTTAAAGTAGCAAAGTTAAATGATAGATCCCAGTTGAAATCTGCAGTTGAAATAGGATTAAGGTTTAAAGTAACCTCAAAACCTTCAGCTGAAGATTCACCAGAGTTAATAGCTAAACCAGTATAACCAGTTGAACCAGTTACAGGAATAGAAATTGGTTGATCTTTATCTGTTCTATCGAAATATGTTACGTCAATACCGATTTTATTATCTAGGAAACTAAATTCAGCACCAACTTCAAACTCGCTTCTAGTACCACCCAATAAATTAGGATTAGACTGAGTGTTAGGAACAGAAAATCTTGGGAAAGAACCATAAGCAGTTCCTACACCATAAACCTGAGTTGTAGCATATGTACCAGGGAATACAGGAGCCTGAGAATAACCTGCTCTTAATTTAGCAAAAGTTATATCTTGGCTATCGATTAATTCACTAAGAATTAAACTACCTGAAAGACCCCACGTATTAATTCTATTACTATCAGGATTCGCAGTAGATCCCCAGTCAAATCTATATGATCCATCTAAATATGCAATACTGTTGTATCCAACAGAAACACTCGCATAAGTAGATAATACTTTAGATTTTGATAAACTAGAAGAATAATTTGGTCTATCAACCGAAGTTGCAATACTGTAAAAATCAGGAATAGATAATCCCCCTACAGTAGATGCAGAAATTGATTGATTTCTGTTTTGAGTAGCTTGGTAACCTAAAATAGCTGAAACATCGAAATCTTCGAATCTTTCATCATATTGTAAAGTTGCTGCTAACTCATTTTGAACATATCTAGAAGTAGATTCACTATATGAAGCTTGATCTATACCACCCCATCCAGTTCTTCCGTTAGACTCATATGAATTAAATCTTCTTCTTGCTTCAACTGTAGCAGTAATATTGTCATTAATTTCATAGTTAAGTCCAAAGTTTCCAAATAATGTATTTTTTCTTTGGTTATTTCGATCAACAAAGAAATCGAATTGAGGAGCATCCCAATACTTAGGAGTAGCGTTTCTTGCAGAAACTCTGTTCCAAGTATAGTATTGACCCTCAAAAGAATAATTCGCTGCTAATCTGTCCATATCCAATTGACGTTGCCACCATTGGCTAAAGTTTGCACCTAAACCACCGTAACCATTAGTAGGGAAGTTTAACGTTTTTCTGTACTGGTAATTTAAAGAAGTAAAAGCAGTCAAACGATCTGCAATCACAACATCACCAGTAATGTTAACGTCAATTTGGTTCCTATCTGTGTTAGGGAATGGTAATTGTTCGTCAATTAATCTCATTGATCCTCTTACGGTAGCTGTTTCAGAACCACTATTGAATGCAAGTGTAGTACTGTTTTCAATACCGTTGTTAAAGAAATCTTTTACGTTATCAGGATTTGCATTCCATGGTCTTAATGTACCAAAGTCTGGGTGGTTAGGAATCCAACTATCCCAGTGTCTAACCATAGTTCCATCCATTGGAGGACCCCATGATTCATCAGCACCATAATAAGGAATTTTATGTCCATTAAACGCAGCCCAAGATGCAGGATCTGTAGCTGGGTTGTAAGTGAAAGTATCCCAATCTTGATAATACCCACCACCATATTCGTTTTGATACTTCGGAAGCATCGAAACTGAACTTATAGATGTAGAGTGATTAACAGTGAAATTATTTTCACCAGCCTTAGCTTTCTTAGAAGTTATGACAATTACACCACTTTTAGCATCTGCACCATAAAGAGCAGTTGCAGCAGCACCTTTAAGTACTGATATATTAGCGATGTTATCAACGTTTATGTCTGACATAGCGTAAACTTTTACACCATCTACAACATATAAAACGTCTGACTCACCTCTTAATCTTAAGAAACCGTTGTCAAAAGTTGAACTTGATCCGCCAATCATTTGAACACCGGCAACCTTACCTGTCAATGCGACATTAAGGTCAACTTGCTTACTTTCAGCAATCACATCACCAGAAACAGTCTGTTGAGCAAATCCAAGAGACTTCTTGTCTCTGGAAATACCAAGTGCTGTAACTACCACCTCTTCTAAGGCGCTAGATGGTGAAAGGCTAAAGTTTAAAGTTGATGATGCTCCAACAGTAGCAGATGCAGTAGAGTACCCAACAAAGCTAACAACAAGAACATCTCCCTCAGAGGCAGAGATAGAATAATTTCCATCAAAGTCAGTTGTCACACCATTTGAAGTACCTTCAACAATAACGGTTGCACCCGGAAGGGGAACAGAGTTATCGTCAGTAACTGTACCAGAAACTGTTTTTTGAGCAAAGCTTAATTGAAATGCCATTAATAATGACATAAACATTGCTTTAAAAAATAGTTTTTTCATAATATTTATTGTTTGTAACGTGCAAATATGTTGATAAAATGTTAATAACACAAGAAAAAAAATAAAAAACTGCATTTTTTACAGAGGTACAAAAAAACAATATCATTATTGA
>Ga0209503_10000475_pt1 | contig 24986 bp, 29 predicted proteins | sample SouAtlMetagenome_2_FD_187448 | JGI IMG/M metagenome (GOLD analysis project Ga0209503, IMG submission 187448) | Marine eukaryotic phytoplankton communities from Atlantic Ocean - South Atlantic ANT15 Metagenome (SPAdes) (version 2) | ecosystem: Environmental > Aquatic > Marine > Oceanic | place... | reverse complement strand
TCGTCCCTGACCGTCGGATCCGTTCTAGTGTGGAGCCTTCGCAACAGGTGGTCCTCTCAGGATGACAGGATTTTACCCCTACCCTGAGAGTACCCCACACCTCTCCCGGTCCCAAGTCTGGCCGTCCTCGCAGAATTCAACTCGTTGAGCGAGTTGATTTACCCACGAATGTACCAGACCGGCTACGGACGTTTTAGGCCCAATAAAAGCGACTACCACTTGAGGCGCCGGTATTACCGCGGCGGCTGGCACCGTCCTTACCCACCCCTTATTCCAAGACCTATTTAGAGTCAAGAAAAGCACCGGTCTTACCCGATGCACTTGGAGTTCCCTGGTCACGATTTCTCGCATTGCCAAGTTTTCGCGCCTGCTGCACCCCGTAGGGTCTGGATTCGTGTCTCAGAATCCATCTCCGGGCTATGTCTCCCAACACCCGTACGCGTAGAGGGCTAGAGGGTACGTTACACCCCCTACAACCTGATACGCCGCAGGCCCATCCTATGCCGCCGGAGCTTTCATCCACTCACCGTTCCAGGCGTAGTGAACTATGGATCATTATTCTCAGTTTCCCGAGGTTATTATCCAGCATAGGGCAGGTTACCCACGTGTTACTGAGCGGTACGCCGAGAATCTAATTTCTCGCGACTCGCATGGCTTAATCGAACTCCAATAGCGGTAGCCTCCGGCAGGATCAACCGGATTTCGTGTGAAATCACAGTATCCTATCGAAGTCTTGTGGTTGCAATTTGCTGTCACTTTGTTATTGAATTGGCGCAGAAACACATTTCCTTATTTGAATGTGAAATATCTGCTTACTTGCACCCCTATTATCGGGGTCAAGTCGTTATTGTGGTTAACCTCCATAACCATGAACTAGGTTCATGGCCGCACTTCCTCGGCACACGCCTGACCTGATAGAAGACCTCATCGCACTAAGTGCTCAATCTCCAACGCCAGCCAAACGTAGCAAGTCGCCGACCGGCAAGGGGTATTTCAATATGCCTTACTAACAAGTAAGGGTATTGGGGCGCAGTGCATCGATTATACAATTACAATAGAGTTCGAAAAAATAAAATAAAAACATACCTAAATATGATAAAAAATCTTCTAAATCAATACAGATTTTTTTCCTTAATCTGCACCAAAGAACTCTCTAAGAACAGGATGCATTTCCATGGCTTGTTCTTTCTGAATCTGTTCATAAGTCCTTAGAATAATACCCACAGCTAGTAGTAAACCAGTTCCTGTTGCGTTACCTACAGTACCTAGAAGATCTGCTCCCGCAGCTAGTAATCCTACGAATGCACCTGAGAAAAGAGTCACTGGAGGAATATATCTTTCTAAGATACGTTCCAACACCACAGGATTCTTTCTAAATCCTGGTATCTGCATTCCGGTTCTCTCAATCTGCTTAGCAACATCTTTAGCGCCCATATTTGTTGTTTCAATCCAGAACTTAGCGAATACTGTAGAACCAGCAGTCATTACGAAAACATATACGACTACGTGTACCATGAGTTGCCCTAAACTATGGCCATATGCATCTCCAGTCTGATTCAATAATGGCAAGAACCAATCTCCAACTCCATTCACCATAGAAGAATACCAAGCGAAACCATCAGAAGGAGTAGTTGCACCAACTTCGTATGAACCAAACCAGTGTGCTCTACTCCAAGCGCCATTGCGTCCAAGAATAGGAACTGTTGACAACACAGGATGACTCCAGAATAATAATGTAAACATATTGATATTAGCTAACAAAGCAGCCATTAGAATTACTGGAATGTTACTTGCATAAACAAGACGTATTGGATATTGTCCACGATGACCGCGAACCTTTCCATGAGTTAATGGCAATTCTAACTTACTTGATTCAGCATAAGCAACCACTAAGAAAACTATGATCGAAGAAACCAGTGCAGCTATAGGATTTGCATGATTCAATAAAATTAATTCAAACCCATTTTCTGAAACTAATTGAGAATTCGTAGCCGTTCGTAAGGTATAGAAAATCATAGGCAACGTTCCTGAAGGAGGATTTTGGAAAGATAAAGGAGAACCAGCAGTTACCGGCAATGGAGATAATGTACCTACGAAAGTTGATTGAGCAACTCCTGCAGCAATAAACAAAGAAATACCACTACCAATACCCCACTTACTTACTAACTCATCGAGTAAGAATACAAGATATGAGCCTATGAATAATTGTGCCACAATTATCGTGTTGGCCCAACCAATTCCAAAATCTAAAATTAAGGTCTCTGAGGGATCTAAGAATCCATATACTTGAGGTATTGACTCAATAGGTATCATAATCAGAACCAATAATTTTTGAATACCCTGATACAACTGCTTATCACTAGAGTTTTGTAAATCAAGCTGTATGATTTTTGCTCCTGCGAAAAGTTGCATGATAATTGAACCTGTAACGATAGGCCCAATTCCTAAGTGCATGATTGAACCAGATGCACCAGCCATAATTGCTCTAAAAGATGAAAATATATCTAATGTTGAATCTGAAAGGCCGTAAATCATTACATTAGTCATCATGAAATAAATGATTAGTACAAGAGTTGTTGTCCATAATTTTTGATTGAAACGTACGTGACCTTCTGGTTTTGTGATACTAGGGTAAACATCTACGAATCTACTGAGGCCGTACAAACGACTGCTTTCTGAACCCGAATACAAAAGGCAAACTAAACACATAGCAACAGCAACACCAAGAAGTGCTACACCTACCAATAGGAACCCTACTGCCGCCTTATCTACCCAGCCCCAATATGCGAGTCCTATTACAGAAGTTAACCATATTCCTGGTTTGAGTATGCGTCCGATATAAGGAGTATCTCTGATATTATCAGGTAAATCAGTCATTGCACACCACATGATGTATGCAACATATGGTATAGAAACTAAGAACATTCGAAGTGCTCTCATTTGTTCATCTGGCGCTCCATCCAACAAATCATCGCGAAGCCAGTAAAATAACATACCCCAATATATTGCACCCATTATTGCAGTTCCAATAACATTAGGTTTTCTGTCTACCATTAGATTCACCCCTTGATTCTAAGATTATTCTTCTTCCCATTCATCATCGTCATCAGCAAGATTAACTGAACCGCCCGCAGCTTCAACTTTCTTAATAGCAAGAGAACTTGCTTCATTAACTGTAATACTGAGTGCCTTGTTTATCTTACCTTTACCTAGTAATTTATCAAAACCAAGATCTGTTAAATTAATACTATTGCCATCTGCCATTTCTTCGACTTGCTGAAGATTAATTGACACATTTACAACTCTCAAACTTGGATCTCTATTGAATCCGTGCATACCCCAATGTCCTGGCATATACTTAATTCGAGTCATAACACGATGTTTGTTAATTCCAGCATTACCGCGTCCTCCACGCTTACCTGCGCCTCGACCGGATTTCTTTCCACGACCATGATAGCGTGAGCGACCACGGAATTTATTTGTTCTAGATACCATATTTATTCACCTCAGAGCATTCTCCCTGCAAGATCAGAAATTGCTTCACCTCTGAATCCTAAAGCCCCACCAACTGTGTATGATCTTTTGATGCCGCCCCACCCCTTGCTTCCACGAGGAGGGTGTAATCTAAAAATCGGCTTTAATCCTTCAACATCTTTCATAGTTGCTTCTCCAGCAGCCATTGCCTTAGAGAAGGCAGCTACTGTTTTGTACTTACTAGATGCTTTTATTGTAGCATCGTCAACAGGCTTATCGCCAACCATTCTGCCTCTTTCTTTGAGTAATGTCTCAATAGTTTCTGCGTCTACCTCGCCCCAAGTAATATAATCCTTAGATTTCTTTAACATTCCAAGATAAGTAACGTTTTCAGGGACCAGTGTAGCATGATTGACACGTGTAAGATTAAGCATCATCATAGTATCTTTGATTTTCTTTGTGACTCCTCGGTCACTTCTAGCTCTAATTACAAGATAAGTCATTGCATTTTCCTCCCTTTAGTGATGCTTAACCTCTCGCGGTCACCATCTGTAATCTTAGTTCTATTCAACTCTACCAGAGCATTGAAAGTAGCTCTTGCAAAGTTAATCGTAGTACGTGTTTGGCCCGCGGAACGAGCCCAGACATCAGTAATACCTGCTAATGTAAGTACTCTTCTACCGTAGTCACCAATAACAAGCCCCTTACCAGCAGGAGCTGGCATAAGAGTAATTCTTGTTGAACCTGAACGGCCTGTTACTTTGAATGGAACTGAATTACCCGGACCTTCGGATGATTCCCATGAACCATTACCTCTCATGACAGGAATTAGATTTAATTTAGCCTTATCAATAGCCTTACGAATTGTACTGGAAACTTCCTTTCCTTTACATACTGCAAGACCAACATATCCATCACTGTTTCCAACAACACATAAAACATTGAATCTTACACGACGTCCTGAGTCAGTCATTCTTTGAATCATGTTTACTCCAAGAACATCATCTGTTAGATCAGGAAGTAAAGCATCAACTATCTCTACTTCTCTAATTGGGAAACCTGAATCTACAGCTTGTTCGTAAGTTGTAACTTCACCATTCATAACCATATGTCCTAATCTTGTACGAGGAACCCAACTTCTTAATCCAGCAAGTGGATCAGGACCTCTACGGCCTCTAGTGTCGTTAGATTCTGATGGTGGTGCCAATGCTGCGGCTAGACCAGGAGCTAGTTGGATAGGTTCATTATTTTCTTCATCACTCATATCTATGCCCCCTCTATCGCTTTAATTGATTTCTTAACTTTATCACCCATGGAATCATCAATATGCATTCCATGAATTCGATCATCATCAGGTAATACTTCTTCTCCATGAGGAATCTCTAATCCTGCATCGACCATTCCCCTCAATGCGGCAAATACTCTACTACCTTTTGATGATGCAGATAACCCGATATCAAGTATAGCACTATCGTGACCTGAGGAAATAGCATTCTTTGCTAGAGCGTAACCTGCAAGGTAACTCGCAGGCACTGATTTTCTTGAAGCATCATTTGGCCATGAATACTTATCGACTAAGGTTTTACCATTTACTGATGCTAGAACAATATCTCCCTCAGGATTAAATTCGACTAATTGGCATGTAGTTTGAGTATTCGATACTCTTACTACTGCTCTTGGAGTTTCTCCTCTAAGAAGTTTCATCCTCCTCCTATAATCAGTCTCTCCTTCTCGACGTCTCTTGAATCTTAATCTCTGATTCTTACCATGTGCCATTATTCATCGCCTCCAATTTTTATGCCATCCAAGCCCATGTTGGTACGCATATGTGCAACGGAACGGTATGAGCCCCCCTTTGCTTTTCGATAGTAATATCTGTATTCACTAGGTGTTAGGGTTTCTTCAGCCCTCATATCTTTCAGAACTCTACGTTGAGCACGAATTAAACGCATCCAACGGTTTTTCTTTGGATCTCTAGAGTTTTTTGTACCCTTCCTAGAACCTGGTCCTTTACGGCGACCTTTGGCTTTTTGTGCCGCAACATTTCTTGCTCTTCCACGGCTAGTTCCCTTAATTGGTCTAGCTTTGATTAGTCCCTCATCAATTAATTGGCGTATATCTGCTTTTTGAACTGCCGTACTAACTTCATCAAGATAATCTGGGTTGATCCAGACACGATGTACTCCGACTTCTCTTCCTTCCTTCTTAGAAAGTATCTGTGCAGCCATTCTCTTCTGATTAGAAATAATCATTGAATATCACCTTTCCTAGTTATTTTACGACGATTAAGGACACGTAGACCTAAATCATCAGCACGGTCATGAATCTTAGCTCTCTTTCTGTTACCCACACTTGCACCTACACGGATTGCTTGACGCTCAGGATCAAGACCATCTAAGTCACTTGGCTGATTTACAAGCACATCCTCGAAACCTGATGAGTGAAGTCCTCGGACAGCAGATATCTTGCGATATCCAACTCTTGCCATTGGAGTGCGATATTTCATATTCAATCTTTGTTTAGATTGCATACCTTTTGGTTTTCTCCAACCAGTTCTTGAAAGACGATAATATCGGTACCACTCTTGTCGACGGAACTTAGGTTGTTTTTTCATTTGAGCAGCTCTAATAGCCAGATTTGCTTTTGTTTCTTCGTCAAGTACTGGTTTTTGACGAGCTGTATGGATATCATCCCAATCGTCTTCATCAAAGAAGTCATCTTCTTCATCGAATGTGTCGTCGAAATCTTCTACTTCTTCTTCGACAGATGTCTCTATAGAAGATTCTACAGGAGTATTATTTTCGCTAAGTCTTTCTATTAATGCGCTTTTATTACCTGAAACGGGTAGATTTGCTTCCCTTAGTAATTCCTTTAATTGCGCAACAGTCATGTTTTCGTATTCCATACTATTACCTCCTTATGCTCCCTTCGAAACTATGTATATACCATCTTGGAATACACGCCTGTCTCTCTTTTTTACTACACAGCATCTCTCAATATTTGCTGCGGTTTGACCTACTTTTTCTCTATCTGATCCTTTGACTATAATATCAGTTTTATTTTCAACTCTAACTTCAACTTCTGCAGGAGTCCAAGGAAGTTTTGCTACACGAGGAACTTTTTCTCCGAATAGATTGTTTACAGTTAATTGGTTTCCTTGAACTTTGATAGTCATTGGGAAGTGAGAATATACGGCTTGAAGACGATATTCAAAACCAATATCAACTCCTTTCACCATATTATTCAAATGAGCATTCCATGTTCCGGCTAGAGCTCTTTCTGAACGTCTTGGAAGATCACAAAATACTTCTAAACCTCCATCAACCTGTTTGACATCCAGTCGAGGGTGACGGAACTCCCGTGATACAGAGGTGCCTTCTTTGGCAATAGTCACATTATCACCATTCAATGATGCGCTAACACCATCTGGTAATGCAATGTGATGTGCGATTTTATCTAATTTCACCATAATTTCCCCTCCTAGAATATATATGCGAGCAAACGCCCACCTATTCTCTCCTTCTTTGCTTCATAATGGTTCATTACACCTTGATTAGTAGACATTATTAGAAGACCGAAATCTTGAGCAGGCAAATATCTAGATTCCCACTTTTCATATTCAGATCTCTGAACAGAGTATCTAGGCTTGATAATTCCACAGCGATTAATAGCACCGACTAATTCGATTCTGTAACCTCCTCCTCGGCCATCATCTAATGCCTCATATTCTCCTACATATCCTGATTTCTGCATTATTGATAGCATACTTCCTAATAATTTACTTGCTGGCCTTACTGTCACTTCATAGTGACCTGCGTTCTCCGCATTGAAAATACGGGTAAAAGCGTCATTTAATGGGTCAAATTGCATCTTCTTCTCACCTCTCAACTATTTTTCTTAAATCCTATACTAGGAGCTACATCTCTGAAGCATTGACGGCATAATCTAAGTCCGTGACGGCGAATCATACCTCGACGACGGCCACACCTTCTACAGCCAACTGTTCTTCCAATCTCTTCTCCATGATCTCTTGCCATGCTTCACTCCTCCACTATAATAATTCCAAAATTATCTACAAACCACTGCTTGCATTCATCACGAATAACTCGATGATTTCTAGCAACTTTTGTATTACGGCGACGGCGACGAGAAACTCGATGCCCAGGTCGTTCCAATACAATATTTACATCCATTCCGAATATACCAATATCTGGATCATATTTCTGGTCTGGAAAATCAGTATAATCTGAAATTCCAAATGAAAGATTTCCTGACTGATCAAAATTATATCCAGGAAGGGTGTTTTGACGTACCCAAAATGCGTCTTTAAGGAAAGATGCTACCTTATCAGAATCTCTCATAGTAACTTTACAGCCTATTGGTCCACCAACACGGGTCCCTAGATCTCTGTTAGTGCTTGTAGAAAGAGTTCTAACTGGTTTTTGACCAGTTAGTAATTCTAGAACTTGTTCAGCCAACTGAAGTCTCTGACCTCCCTCACCTACTCCGATATTAACCGTAACTTTGGTTATTCTCGGTTTATTCATTGTACTTGATTCGCTCATTCATTCACCTCCAAAGGTATATCTTTTTTGTCACCAATGATGAACACATAATCTGATATTGTCCCAAAGTCATCAAAAGTAACTTCATTGTCTTTTGATGAACGTTTAATTTCTTTCGACCTGACTGTTGCTGTCTCTCCGATGTGAGAACCACCGGTCAAGTATGCAAGCGCTCCTTCTTCGAACTTATGATGAGATATGATTTCTTGTTCAGGTAGTGAAATTACAACACTATCTCCTGATTTATAGTCAGGATTTGAATCAAAAAGAATATTTCTCCCATCGTGAAGGTGTAATTGGGTTTTACCACCAGAAATTGTAGTTTTACCCATAACTCGACAAGTCTTGGATGATGATTCTTTAGCATTAATTGGCCTATATCTTAGTTTGCCATTCATGTCTAGCACACAACGATAATTATTATCACCAACAGTTAAGACATCCATCAAACCAACTCCTCGACCAAGAGCTGTTTCAATTCTACCATCTACCATAATTTTTCTAGAATGGAGGATTTTCTTTGCCTCTCTACGATTATGAGCTACACCAATAACATCACGTAGAATAATACCCATAGGCATACAATTCTCAATACTATGACCACAAGGATCTGGTTTTTGCACCCACACTGTGGTTTTTCTTGGCAATGGCCAACTTCTTGGCATCATTAAGCGCTTAATATGACTACTACTCATTCTTGCACACCTCCTCTTTCAATTAATTGTTTAATTCTTACAGGATCACCCTCATATAAGGCTGTAACAATTAGATTTGAAGGATGAATTGGAATTGCCTCTTCTTTACCGTCAGCAGTAGTAATTGTAAGTCCATCTACAAATATACGCCCACTAGAGGTATCAACTCGGTTTACTTTGGATTTCAAGCCAGCACGTCCTCTGGATTGACCTAATCTCTTACCTTTAGAGTCTGATTTTGTACTATTTGGGTTTCCAAAATCTCCTCGTAAGACTTCTACCTCATCTCCTACACGTACTGTAACAGTCCGAATATTCTGAAGATTTGGATCATTTGTAATCAAACGAGCCCTCATACGCTTACGCTTAACGTGGATTGGAGCCTTACTTTGAGAAAGACGATTTTTTCCAGGATTCTTTGTTGTCATTCATTACACCTCATACAATTTGTTTTGCTGTAGCAGCAATTCTAGGCCACCTCTCAGCAGCCTCTCTACTAACTGGACCTTTGATATCAGATCCCTGGACATCTCCACGTTCATTAGTTAAAACACAAGCATTATCCTCAAATCTAGCCCATGTCCCATCTACTCTACGGAATGGTCTAGATTGACGAATAATTACTGCAGTGAATATCTGCCTTCTTGTTTCAGGAGTTCCTCTTCGGACAGTCACGCGAATCATATCTCCGACACCTGCTGCAGGATATCTTCCAGCAACTCCTCCTTTCTTTAGGACATTAATTAGTTGCACAACTTTCGCTCCGGTATTATCTGCACAATCTAATTTAGCTTGTGTAGGCAGAGCCTTAGTTACTTTACTTGAAATACCCTTCATTTCTAATCACCTTTCTCGATAACACAGAATTTGACCGTTTTTGATAATGGTCTACATTCCATAATTCTTACAAAATCTCCAGGGTTAACATCCCCTATACATGATGGTAGATGCGCAGGATATCTTCTTGTACGCTTCTCATATCTCTCGTATTTCTTCATGTAACGAGTCATTTCTCTCTCAACAACTATTGATCCAGACATATTATTTGAGTATACAGTGCCTTCAATAATTTGTCCACGAACCCTCAGGCTACCATTAAATGGGCAGTTTTCATCTCCATCCCACTCGCCTTCTGGCGTCTTTACATCTACTCCAATATCGCGCATTTTAGTTCCTCCTGTATTTACGGTTTATTCGATCTTCTGGCCTTTGGGTTACCGTAAAACCTTCAATGACCTTATCCTCTAAATCGAGTGTGAAATTAATTACATCCTTGGCTAGAACTTTCTTTCCATTGGATGTTTGTACAACTATGGTGCGGCGAGTTTCTTCTAGAACCTGCCCACTAATTCCTACCAGAGTAGGATCATTAGATTCCGTTACATGGATATTTCTTGCTAGGAAAGGCATATGGATTGAATCAGACATTATCGCACCTCCACTTGATATCCATTTTGTTCAAGAACTTTAGCAGCTCTTTTCTTATGCTCTCCTTGTAATTCAATGGTACGATCCTTTACAGTACCACCTGCTGCACAAGCGCCTTTCAAAATCTTAGCAAGTTTATTGATATCAATAGCTATATCATCAATTCCTTCAACGATTGTAACCATTTTCCCATACCTCCTTCTAACTACTGAAATTATTGCTTTTTGTTGTTCCTTTGCTATTTCTTGACATATACATAACTCATCCGGTAAACCACATAGATTGCATATACCTGCCATTTATTTCTACTCCTGCGAATCCTCATTCATTTTTGTTAACAAACGAGCAATGCTACGTCTTGTCGCTTTATATGATCCTGAATCAGACATTGAACCACCAAGTGCTTGCTGAGCGCGCAATTGAAGCATTTCTTCACGAAGTTCCTCTAATCTGCGCTGTCTTTGCTCGACATTCATGCCATCAATTTCCCTAGATGAAAGATGTGTCATTCACTCTTCCTCCTTTACATCAGTAGTTTCTATATCTGCCATCTTTTGCAATACTGAGTCAACTACTTCTTCTGCTTCAGGCTCATTTGAGTCTTCAGAAGGTGCTTCAATCATCGAAACTTCGGCAATTGGATCAAGTCCTACTTCGTGACGCTCGTGAATATTGATTTCGTGAGGGAGTTGGACGCCTTTACGCATTATTCTTACAGTACAACCTATTGTACCCAGTTTCTTTACACAAACTGAGAAACCTGTATCCATGAACTCTAATGCGGTCTCTCCACAGAACTTGATATGTCCTTTCTGGAACTTCTCAACCCTATGCCTTGCACCTGTAATCTTTCCAGAAATAATGACTAAACATCCTCTTGCACCCGCATCCATGATATTCTGTGCAGTACTATGACCAGCTCTACGGAAGAACCAACCTCTTTCTAATGAGCTAGCAAGTCGACTAGCCATTACTTGAGCATTCAAACGTTGTTCTTCTATTTCAGTTACTTCAAGATGAGGATTCTCTAGATTAAAATCTTCTTGCAATCTACGTTGTAGTTCATGAATTACTTTACCTCTACGGCCTATCACACGGCCAACTTGTTCAGCATGGAGGGTTACTTTAGTTCCTTCAGGAGTTCTATTGAAATCAAGTCCTCCAAACCCTGCACGTTCTGTCTCTTTGAGGAGATACTCACGGACTAATTGACGTTCTACATTACGATTAATGAAAGTTCTAATTGTGTTTTGCTTCATTTTTTACACCTCAGAATTCATCCTCTTCCTCTTCTTCACCGAAATGTTCCAAGAATATTTCGATATTTACTTGATAATGATTTTCAGGAGTTGCACGGCCTTGAGCACGAGGTCTCCATCCTCGATGGATTTGCCCTCTGTGCGAGGCAAGATGAGTGATGATCATTTCATCGGGTTCTATTGTATCATACCTCTGACGAGCATTATCCATTGCACTATTAATCAACTTGATGAAAACTTTAGATGCCTTACGAGGATACTTCCCAGGACCCATTTTGCCCTTTCGATGACCTGCCATAGTATTTCCACCACGACCTCTGCGTGTACGACGAGTGTAAGGGATTGCTCTCTTTTCGGCAATTACATCTTCTAAGTATGAAATTGCATCGGCAGCGTTCATTCCACGTAATGCCTTAGCAATATGAAGACAATGTTTTTGATGAACATCAACATTTACTGCACGTGCTGAAACTAAGTTTGAACCTTCAAGAAGTTGCGTGTATCCGGATTGCGATTTACCTGTTATTCTACTCATATTTTCACCTCACTTCAATGCCACGTGTGTAGAAGATCTTGTAGCACCAACACCCGGTCCGGTGTGAGTTACTGAACTTCTTGTCATTGCAAATTCACCTAAAGCATGACCTATCATTTCTGGAATAATTTCTACATTAACAAAATCCTTACCATTATGGATTCCAATGGTTGTACCTACCATCTCGGGTAAAACATACATCCTTCTAGAATGTGTTTTGATTACTTTTCCGGAGGTATTTTTTCTAATCTTTTCAAGTAATTTTTCGCAATCAAGATTTAGACCGCGAGATAATGACCTCTTTGCACGAGAGGGCATTAAAGTTGCAATACAAATAGCACTCATATCATCTTCAGGAGGATATAGAGGCATTTGTTTTAACTCTTCAAGCGTATAACCTCTCCACAAGAACTCTTTCTTTCGACGTTCTGATATTTGAGAACGGCGCTTTCTAGCTTGTCGACGTGCTAATTTAGGTGAACGGAACATTTTCTTGGATTTTCTTGCCATACTTACAACTCCTCATCTTTCGCTCTTACACGGCCACGGCCTGTTCTTCTAGGCGCAATATTTCCGACCTTTTTACCAGGTGGGGCATTACGGCTAACTGAGTTTGGTCCGTGAACGGCTTGATGATTTCCACCACCATGAGGGTGATCAACTGGATTCATTGCAACACCGCTAACTTTTGGATACAATTTACCACGAGCTTTTGCTCTGTAATGCGCTGCGCCTGCCTTCATCAATGGTTTTTCAGTCCTTCCATGTCCTGAAAGTACACCAATAGTTGCTCGGCATTTTGCGTTTAGTTCTTTCAAACGACCGCTAGGTAACCTAACTCTAACTTTGTCATCCATTCTAGTCTCTAGAATTGCAGAATTACCGCCTGAACGTGCTAGTTTACCACCATCACCTGGCCTTAATTCCACATTACATACTGGAGTCCCTTCAGGTATCTTATCAAGAGTTGTTACATTCCCCGGTCTTAGTGAAACGTTATCTCCGAAAGCAATATTTTGTCCAATTGATATGCCCTCAGGAGCCGCCATATGGCCAACTCTACCATCTTCAAACTTAATTTTGGCAAGAGGAGTTGTGTGGACTGGGCTATGTACCAAATCTACTACTTCTGCAATCTCTCCACTAACTCTTGGAAGCTTGTTCATAGCTGGGAATTTATGACTTGAAACTTTATTCTTAGGACTTGAGCCTCTACGCTGTGATCTTGTTCTTTTACCCATAAATATCACCTCAGAAAGCGCCTAGTTTAAGCGCGGCCTCCTCTGCATCATATCCTTCAGCAAGTCTAATGCTTGCATGCTTACCAGTAATTGTTATCTTTGTATTTACTTTAGCAACTTTAACATCAAGTAACATTTCAACAGCATCACGAATTTGTTTTTTAGTTGATTCTCGGCGAACAATAAACTCAATTCGATTGTTATTCTCTCTGTAATTATTTTCTAAATCAGCTACTCTACGTGCTTCTAGAGTTTTCTCAGTAATCCAAGGCATCAAAATTATATCATAAGGGTTTACCATATTTATCACTCCATTGCCTCTATTGCTGATTTAGTCCAAACAGTAAGTCTGCCTAGGTCTCCTCCTGGAGCAAGATCTTCTGCACACAAGTCTTTAGCAGCTACAACATCAACACCTGGGACATTTCTTGCAGCTTTGTGTAGACCATCTCGGTTTGCAACTACTAGTAAAATACTCTTAGGTGTACGATATTTTCTACCTCTCATCGTACCCTTACCTGCGCGGATTGTTCGTCCAGATTTGGCTCTCATCAAATCAGCGCCAAGTCCAAGTCCTTCCATCATTGCAACAAATTTTCTTGTAGAGTTCTGCAAAGGTAAAGATTCAACATCGAATTTTTCCATTGAACCTTCACGAGATTCAGTATAGGAATCAATAATAATTGGGAATCTTACATTTTCATCGAAATTGTGTCCACGAGAGGATACCATCTCAGGATCTATTGTGGCTGCAATAGCAGAATTACGAGCTAGCGTTTTCTGCTTACTGTTCAATTTCTGTGACCAATCTTTAGCTACTTTAGGCCCGTGTGCTCTTCGGCCTCCACGAGTATGTGGATTTTGAGCACCTGTTCTTTGACCAGTTTTTCTCATAATTCGAGATACACCACGACCTTTACCCCACCATTCAACTGAATGTTTCATTCCTGGCTGAGGTGCGCGCTTTCCATCATGTTCATTGTGGCCGTATGGTTGCCTACGATTAGCACGAGATGAATGAACTGCAGACCTTACCAAATCTTCACGAATTTCAGATTCGAAGAATGAAGGTAAAGTCATTGCTTTTCCATCTGTAGTTTCTACAACGTAGGATTCAGCTAACAAGCCAGCATCTAACTCTTCCTGTTCAACATTGGACTGTAATTTGTATGTTTTTACTTTCATCTATTCAGACCCCCTGCTTTGACGAAGTACTGACATAAGTCAAATCAACATCTGGTTTACTGGCTCTAGGCCTAATAGCGTCCCTGAATCTTAACATTCTCTTAGCGGGACCAGGAAGACTTCCTTCGATAATCATGTAATCATTGGATACTTCACCATAATGTAAGAAACCACCTTCAGGAGTTATATCTGATTCATCAGGTGTGGATATCCTTAGAATTCTTTTATTCATTTCAGTTCTCTGATGATAACCTGTCTGACCCGCCTGACGGATAGTTTTCCTAACATATCCTGTACCGAAATCACCCATGTTCCCACCTTGTCTTCGGCGTTTACTATTTTTGTGACTTAATAGCTTAATTCCCCATCTTTTAATTGAGCCTTGCCATCCTTTACCCTTAGTTACGCCAATAACATCTATCTCAGTACCTATATCATAAACATCTGATACAGTAATAGTTCCACCTAGGCGTTCTTTGGCCCACATTAACTTTTCATTATTGTCTCCACCAACTAAACCTACTTCCATTATTTCTGGCGTCTTACTATTTACACTCTTGACCATAGCTGGTTGAGTTGCAACAATAAGGCGAACATCGCATAGATCAGAATTGACTAAAGCCTCGAAAGCTGCTTCAGATGAACCATTACTTCTACCTGGAATTCTTCCAGCTCTCTTTTCCGGTTTTCGACCTTCTTCTGCGTCACGCTCACCACGTGTTTGGTTAGCAAATCGAGGCATTAATCCCTGTGGACCATCATCAGATGCGTTAATCCAAAACTCGCCGGAAGTTTGCATCCCGTATGGAGTCATTTTGTATCCCCTAACTGCTAATACGCTCATAGGAGGGGCTTCAACAACTGTAACAGCTTTCCTAACTTCCTGTCCTGCAGAAGTTGAATGAGGGTTAGTATCTCTAATCAATACGTGTGTCATTCCTGCCTTCCAACCAGCAAATCCCTGTACTCTTATCTCTGATGCATCTGTTTCCGGCCATGATGTTATACGACCATACGGTCTAATTGCCCTTTTTCTAGGGCTAAAGCCCATGCTACCACGACGGGGTTTACTACGGTCAGCCATTTTTGCTTCCTCCTTCTTAAATTACCAACTTCATGCCGCAGTACGGCACTTTGCCGGGCTCTTAACGCTAGGGAGATACCGTGACACCGAACCAAAAACACGAATGTGGTTTTGGTGTGCGGGTTGCTTTTGCATTGCCCTATAGTGTCTGGTACCTCACGTTGTGAGCGGCCTTGCGACCTACCATCCCTTTATGAAAGAATCGGGAATGAAATATTACACTAAAAGTGAGATTAATGAAAAAGCCGAGCGGTGTAACTATTTTGAACCCTGTCCTTGAGGTTAGTAACCTATGAGGCACGTGGTTCAACATACTGAGTTAGTTGAAGGCTCTGTTGAAGGTCGAGCTTATCAATTAGAAGCAGTAGATGAAGCACTTGCAGGATCTATGTTACTTGTACTACCAACAGCTGCTGGAAAAACAGCAGTTTCTTGGATGTTGATTGCCGAAATATTGCATAGAAAGGAGGGATGGATACTGTTTATCGCACCAACTAGCGCACTAGTTGATCAACATCTAAAAGATCTAAAAAAAATTATCAAGAATGTTGAAGCAATCTCAATTACCGGTAGTAATCTTCCAAAGAAACGTCAGGATTTGTGGAAAACTTCGAAGATAATTGTAGCAACACCTCAGGTTGTACGTAATGATGTATTAAATGATATTTTATCATTAGAAGAATGTTCATTATTAATTTTGGATGAAGCACACCACTCTACCGGAAAACATGCAATGGTTCAATCGGCTGAAATGTTCAATTTATCATCAAAAAGCGGACTTATTTTAGGAGCTACTGCTAGTCCGGGATCTAATTCAATGATTGTCAATGAAATTTGTAGTAGATTAAAAATTAAAAGAATTCATATTAGAAAAGCAGATGAACCAATGTTGAGAGAATACCTTTCTAGTTTAGAAATACAAGAAATATTAGTTAATGTTCCTGAGAAAATAAAAACATTAGTAACTCCGCTAGAACTGTGGATTAACAGTATCGTAAATAGGGAAAGAAGACTTGGCAAATATGTTAGAACTGGACCGCCCTCATTTGGAGGTTTGAAAGAAGCTATGAATAGGGCACAGCATTCTATCAAATTAGGAGATGCTAGAGGATATTCTTCTGTATCAAACATAGCAACAGCTATGACTCTGAATCATCTAATTAATCATCTTCTAACACAAGGGATAACAGCGGCAAGAGAATTTCTAGAGGCGTCAGCAGAATTGAAAAATAATCCTAGTAAATCAATTCAGAATTTTCATAAAGATCGGAGAATTATAGAATTAAGAAAAGCATTATTTGATATGGAAGAAATACACAATAAAGTTGGTACTGTAAGAAGATTGGTGAGACATCGTTTGAGAAGAGATCCTAGTAGCAAGATTATCGTTTTTGCATCATTTAGGAACACTGTGGAATCTTTAGAAAAAGCACTAGTTGACTTGAGGGGAGTAAAATCAATACAAATGATTGGACAGTCAGAAAGATCAGGGAAAAAAGGACTCAAACCAAGAGAACAAATAGAAGTCCTAGATAAATTCAGAGAAGGCGAATATAATGTTCTCGTAGCAACCTCTGTCGCTGAAGAAGGACTTGATATTCCTAGTGCCGATCTAGTCATATTCTATGAGCCAGTTGCGAGCGAGATTAGAACCATACAGAGAAGAGGAAGGACGGGAAGGCACAGAGAAGGAGAAGTCATGGTCCTTATCGCGGAAGGTACTCGAGATGAAAATATGAGAAAAGCAGCACAGAAAAAAGAAGAGAATATGTATAAGACTGTTCAAAGAGTGAGGAGGAAATTACCAAGAAAAACTCATCAAGATTTATCCAATATTGGTAATTTTAGTATTAAAAAAGGAGAGAAAGTGATTTCAGCATCAGATTTTGTCAGACATGAGAGGGAAAGTTATCGTCCGAAAATGAAAGAGATAGATTTGAATGAAGTCGAAAACACAGAAAATGAGGATTTAGGAGAAATAGAACCTTCAGGATTTAGACCTATGGGCCAAACCGGATTGGAAGATTTTAATAACGAAAAATGAGGGAATTAATCTCCAATTACCATTACTCTTGTCTTTAATTGGGCAAATCTGTTATTATAATGACCTAATGCAAAAGTCAATATTTCACAAAGATGAACTACAGGAATATTTGTCCTGAGACCTGTCCTCTGAGATGCTTTGCCTTGATATATATCCATTACTGAATGTGATAAGTTACAGGCACTGACTATTAATTGAGCTCCTTCTGATTTTGCATCGTTAAGAACCGCGGCAGACAATTTGAGAACTGTTGGTTCCTCTGATAAAAGACTGGGAGCACCTACACTTTGCATTCGTGAATCCCATTCAACGGACTCACCTCCTAAAACTCTCATCAACTGCTCCATATAATTCGGATCATAGACATCATCGCCTCCACAAAATCCATCTTGTTGCATATTAGGACCATAATATGAGGCAACTCTGAAACCAATGGGGTTCAATACCATAGACTTGACCTTATCGAGTCCTATCTCATCCACAATAACGTGCAACAGATGATGGACTGAGGTTTCTCCTTTGAATTCCATACCGCAGGTCTTATCCAGAACATCGTTAATTTCTGCTAATAATATGGGATCTGACTTCAATTCTGACAAATCTTCAGAAAGATTGCCCGCAGTTGATGCGCAGGGCGTTATTATTTCTAGACCAAGTGATTCGGCCTGTGCAAAAATTCGGGCATTTAATGCTAATTGTAACTTTCTGTTTGCTTGTCTAATTATTCCAGCGCCACAACTTGTGGCTGCATCAAGATTTGTAAGTTTAATGCCCAATGATTTGGCCAAAGGGATCATAGAGTCTGAAACTTCAGGAGAACCTGAGTGGGCCACATTACCTGGATGATAGGCATATTTTAAAGCCATTAAAATCGACCATCCATCTCATTGAATATTGCTACCACCTCATGATGATTTTTTACTGAACTATTAAACTGACGTGGCATCTTTCCGAGACCTGCTGGAGGAGCTATTAGTGCTAATAAATCGTTAATCATTTTACCGCCGGTTCTAGTGAACCCAAGTACCATTCTAGCAGTAACTCCGGAAAATAAATTACCAATCAATCCAACTGGACCTAAAACCTGACGGTACAATACGGTATCATTTACTTTACCACTACTTTTCACAGTGACAGCATACCACCAAACATGCTTTCCATGACGCCCATTATATCCTGTTCTCGCTAATGTTGAGGTTTTACAATTTAAGAGAGAATCATGGATTATCGAACCTTTACCCTGTCTTCTTATTGAAGACAAATCTGTTTCAGCCTTAATGCCATTAGGAGAATCAAGTAGATTCTCAATTTCCTTCTTCTTAATAGGAGAAATACGAGGATCATTTCTTCTCGCCCAAGCATGAGAAATAATTGAAGGACCAAAATATTCTTCTGAATGAGATGTTGCATCAGAACAAGAATGGAGAATTGGATAACTATGAATATCAGTAATTGAATGAAGTTCAGAGGCGATAAGAGGAGACATAGAGCCAATAGCTCCTTGAGGAGTGCTCAATCCTTTTCTAGTTACAGATACCATCCAAGGCTTACTCGCCTCTCGTTTTGTCTCAAAAGCCCAATAATCAACAACTAAATCTCTAATTACTTCAAAACCATTGAGTGGTTCTATCCTAATACTAATTCCGCCATCTCGAATTGGAGCTGCTAGATCGAGTCTCAGATTACCGGGTAAAACATGTCGTCCGTTTATTGTGATAGCAGTAGTTGGATCATCTACGGCGCCATCCCTGAAGGTTAAGGAACCATCTTGAGTGTTTTTCAGAGTTCTAAGAATATCTAAGATAGACATGTGTCCAGGTAATGAACAAATCCACGTATCTTTACCTGATGTCGAAGAAGAAGGGTCATATCTGAAAATACTAATTTCAGCCCTTAAAGTATCAGACTTGAGATTTGGAACTGTAAAACCATCTTCTCCAGACGCACCTACTGAATCAGACGTAATTGAATCTTTTATTGCTTGAACCATTTCTTCATGGAAAATCCCCTCACCATCGACTGCTGCCATTGATGCAAGAGCTTCTTCCGCCCATACTTGAGATATTTTATCATAGTCTACATCACAATCTACTCTATCGACTAATCTTATAGCACCTAATTCTTCAAATCTTTTATCCCATTCTTTACCAGATTCACAGAACAACTCATACGATGTATCTCCAAGTGCCAAGACTGAGAAATGAACTCCATTTAGTAGACCGGGGGAAGCAGAGACTGCTTTTTTCCACAATTCCTCTGCATTATCTGGTTGCTCGCCTTCGCCCCATGTAGAACAGATAATCAAAACTCTCTTCTTAGAAGATAATGAAGATAGGTCAAAGCCATCCATATCTGCAACTTCAGCATCTAAACCATAATTAGTAGCTTGTTTGGCAAACTTCGCTGCTAGACCTTCCGCATTTCCAGACTGAGATCCGAAGAGAATTATCATTGAACGATCGCCATCTGTAGAAATCTCAATTGAAGCTTCAGAACTTTTCGACTCTGGTTCTGACTTATTTGATACGTTACCAGAAACATTATTTTTCACTTCTTCGACTAAGTTTTCTTGGAAAACTCCGGAATCATCTACTGCACCCATCCGCGCAAGAGTTTCATCCATCCACTCTTTAGCAGGAACTTCGTAATCAACATCGCAATCTACACGTTGATTTATTCTTATACCTCCTTTAGACTCTAACCAAGAGTCCCATTCTTTACCTGATTCGCAAAATAAATCATATGAAGAATCGCCCAATGATAGAACTGAGAAATTCACGCCACTCATCGAAGGGGAGTCATCAGCATTGGCTGAAACCCATAGGTCCTCGGCGTTATCTGGTTGTTCACCCTCTCCCCAAGTACTACAACAAATCATTATTCTTTTTTGACCTGCCATATCGCTAATTTTGATTTCATCCATTCCTCTTACTGTTGCCTCAAGCCCGTATTTAGATGCCGCTTTTCCAACTTTAGAAGCAACATCCTCAGCATTACCAGATTGAGAACCAAACAGTACCAAGAGAGAACGAACGGCTGACATAGAAACACCTATACCACTCAGGGCAATACTTCGAGATATCGACGATTATTGAATGTAGCGTGTTGAAGTGATTGAATTGAGTTATTGAATAAGGCTACTTACATCCCCATTCCATCAAATTCTCCACCTTCCATTGGACTGGAGGCTCTACTGGAAATAACATCATCAATTCTAAGAATCATCACCGCGGTCTCGGTAGCAGATTGGATTGCTTGGTCAACTACTCGGCTAGGTTCGAATACCTTACTATTAGCCATATTAGCCACACCACCTTCGTAAACATTTACTCCAAACTCTGATTTCCCTTCAGAATGAGCTTTTCTTAGATCAATTATAGTATTCACAGGATCTAGGCCTGCATTTTCTGCCAATGTCCTCGGAATTACTTCTAAAGCACCTGAAAAAGCTTCAATCGCCATCTGTTCTCTGCCTCCAATTCCTTCAGCGTATGATCTTAATGACCTACTAATTGCCGCTAATACAGAACCTCCTCCTGTCAAAACTGACCCATCTTCATAGGCTACAGCAACTACGCCAATGGCATCATCAAATGCACGATTAATTTCATCTATAACATGTTCAGTGCCACCTCTTAGAAGTACAGAAACGCTCTTTGCATCTTTACATCCAGTAATAAAAATCATATCGGACTCACCTATTTTACGCTCATCAACTTTAGATGCATAGCCTAAATCATCAGAAGATAAATCGTCAATATTAGTAATTATTTTTCCACCTGTTGCTTTAGAAAGTGCTTCCATATCACTTTTCTTAGCTCTTCTGATCGCCATTAAACCTGATTTTGACATGTAGTGTTGTGCTAAATCATCAATTCCCTTTTGACATATCACTACCGTTGCACCGGATGATTTAATGGTCTCAACTAAAGATTTGAGATATGATTCTTCTTCGTCTAAAAACTGAGACAACATATTTGGGTCTGTGATCTGAATCTTAGCATCAACCTCTGTTTTCTTAACTTCTATTGCAGAATTTATTAGCGCTATCTTAGCATCATTAACTACCTTGGGCATTCCCGAATGGACTCTTTCTTTATCCAAAATAATTCCATCTACTAACGTACTACTGCCGATTGAACCACCTTGTTTCTTTTCAACTTTAACATCATCAAGATCTACAACTGTGTCGCCATCAACTTCCTGGGCAACAGATAGAACTGCTCTAACACAAATATCTGCCAAGAATTCTTTCACTGCACCTGCACTCTTACCGGTCAATGCAGTCTTAGCAACTTCAGTCAACATTTGTTCATTTATTTCAAGAGAATGGCTCTCAATTAACTCTGCGGCTTTCTCTGCAGCTAAGCGGAATCCCTCACAAATTACAGTAGGGTGTACATTCTGATCAATTAAGTCTTCACTTCTTTTCAATAATTCTCCGGCAATTACGACAGCACTTGTAGTACCATCAAAACAATGTTGCTCCTGAGTTTTGGCAACTTCGATTATCATTTTTGCAGCAGGATTTGTAATATCCATTTGCTTTAAGATTGTGGCACCATCATTGGTGATTACTACATCACCCATTCCATCAACCAACATTTTGTCCATTCCTTTTGGACCTAGTGTAGAACGAACTGAATCTGCTACTGCCTTTGCTGCAGCAATATTATTGCTCTGAGCAGAACGTCCACTAGTTCTTTCAGTGCCTTCTTTTAGGATAAATATTGGTTGTTGTCCATTGTACATTAGAAATCAGCCACCTGTATTGGGATTCGGGCCACTTAAGAGACCCTCATAAGGCCTCCCACAATAAGTTGAATTCAAAAAACTAAGATTTAAGATTCATTCTGTTGATCAATCCATGCTTGACCATAATGAACCCATTGTTCCATTGTCCATCCTTCGGGCAGTCCTGAATCTGGTATCTCAGGCACTCCTGAAGGTAATTTTTCTTCTTCAGGTAGTGATTCTTCTACAGAAGTTTCAACTGGAGGTAAGGGGGGTGGAGGTTGTTTGAATATATCTTCAGAACCACCGTACATTGAATTTGCAACTTTATCTTCCGAGGGTAAATCAGGAGCATTTGGTAAAGTAGGTGGATTGAAATTGTTACCTTGAGTGTATTCGTAGTCATCAAAAGTTGACACTTCTTCTAAAGGAGATGATGCGCTACGCATTATTCTGAAAGTTGCTAATAAAACAGCACCTAAAATTACTAAACCAATTAATATGAAAATAATATTACCTGCTAAACCAGCATATTCTCCAGCATTATTTCCGGTATCTATTGGATCAATCTTAAACATCTGAATACTAGCAGACATGGAAACTTTGTCAATATCTCCATCTACATTGAGAGGTAACATAAATACCTCAGAATTATTATTCAAATTCCTTAGATTTTCATCAGTAGCCGTCAAAAAGACAGTGATTTCTCTGGTTGATTGAGCCTCCAATACGAAGTTCTGATCACCTGTATCTACTCTTGCATCCACTATATTATAGAAAATATTAGAATTTCTACCGATATCCGCTCTTAACAACTGAGCATCTGTTGGATGTTCATTCCTTACATTGAAAGTAATCTCGATATCATTGCCTCCTTCTCTAATTTCAATTATGCCAGGAGGAGTTAGAGTTATCCAGCCTTGAGCACCAACTTGGAAATCAGCATTTCCGGTCCCCGATACAGGAGATTCAGAGGATTGAGAAAGAACACTGGTAGCTGTCATTGAAATGGTCCTATCGCCAAAGGTCAATGCACTAAAAGAATATCTTACAGTTAGATTATGTGATTCACCAGGAAGGATATATGGGGTCTTGCCATCATTAAGCCCTACAGAAGATGCAGAAACATCAGAAAAATGGTCAAAAGATATTTCGAAAGAATCTGCGACATTTCCTCTATTCCAGATACGCCAATTAACAGTTCTAGGATCGTCTCCACCACGGAAAACTTCGTCTAACATATCTAAATCTTCAACTTCAACTAAATTTGTTTCTGGAACTGTCAATAACATCTGAGATGACATTTGGTAATCAGAATTTAATTTACTCGATGCAGTTAAGATAATTGAATAAGTTTCAGCCACAATACCATAAGGCATTGGAAGAAGCATAGTTACTGTAGCATCTCCACCGAATGGATCGATTTCAAAAGTCTGTTCTGTGTTCATTTCCAAGCCTAGTTTCCAATCGGCTTGGATAGTTAAATCAAAAGCTTCAGGGGAATTTCCATTATTCACCAATCTAATTTCTATTAATCTCAAAGAATTATCTGCGGGCGCCACTAAATTGAAAACCTCTGGTTCTATTACTAAATCAGAGTAAATTGGAACAACGATATTCACTTGCCATTCAGCAAGATATTGGGCTGGGGAAACACCGGATGCAAGTAATGTTACAGAATATGTCCCAGGAGACACTTGAGGAGGTGCCGTAATTACAGCATCAATCAATACATCGTCGGTTAAAGCTAGTTCTAGTGTCGAAACCTCTGAACCATTGTAATACCATTTGATATCAGCATTATCAACCCAGTCAATATTAGGCCACGCTGCATCAAAACTCCATGTTGCTATTTGATTTCCTGTATTTTTGAAAGACATTGGAATTATACCACTTGCCCCAGGTTCCAAAGTTGCAGCAGGATTCTGTAAAGTGACTTGCCTTAGTTTGCTCGAATAGGCAGGCATAACAGAAACTGGTAAACTGACATACTCTTTGGTAATATTAGTGATTCCATCATTTACCCAAACATCCCAATATAAGTCTTGCACACCCGAGGCGTCGGGGATTGTAAGATTAAACCAAGTATCCATATAACTTAGAGCAGGAATTACCTTGGTAATTACATAATTATCATGATCTACAGGGTTATTAGAATCAATTCTTAATGGGAAATCATACATCCATGAACGATTTGTGACTTCTGTATAAAGTCTCAAAGTAATATCTACATATCCATTATTCTTGATACTGCAGTATAAAGATGGAGGATGCGGATCGGATGGGACTACTAAGTAAGAATTGGGAAGTGGGTCATCACAATCAAAGTCCAGAGTATATTGAGGAACCTTTTCAATAGCGAAAATTATGAATGAATCAATCTGTATTCCTTGACTTGCAAAGGAACTATTGGAGTCAAATTTGAAGGCCAAAGTATACTCTGCTGAAGAATGAACTTCGGTCATATTCCAAACTAACTGAGTCCATTCTCCAGAAGTTGAAAGAGATTGTGAGGAGAAATTATAGAATTCTTTGACTCCTCCGGAATCAGCTTCAATTCTCATTTCATCACCTGCTGCCATTTCCCCCCATGCATTTGTCACTAATTGAATGGTTAAGAAATCAAAACCTTTGAGACGAATCTTACAGAAATTATTACCATAATTCGAACTGACAGCAGAGTCTAGAGTACCTAACCCTAGACCATGCCCTGGCTCATTACAATTGTCAAACGGAGTGAAC
>Ga0209503_10000473_pt1 | contig 25030 bp, 21 predicted proteins | sample SouAtlMetagenome_2_FD_187448 | JGI IMG/M metagenome (GOLD analysis project Ga0209503, IMG submission 187448) | Marine eukaryotic phytoplankton communities from Atlantic Ocean - South Atlantic ANT15 Metagenome (SPAdes) (version 2) | ecosystem: Environmental > Aquatic > Marine > Oceanic | place... | reverse complement strand
TGGAGTTCAACCCTTGGGGGCGACCTTGCTGAGACCGGTGGCAACTTGACAGTCAGCACCACAGATGTCTACTCTGTGGTGGTGAGCATGGCGCCGCCTTGCATTGGAGAGGACGCCATGACCTTCGATGTGAACTTCGGTCCTTGTGCCATTGAAGCCATTCCCAATGTCTTCACGCCCAACTCAGACGGAGAGAACGACTCCTTTGAAATCAAAGGAAACGCCATTACCACCCTCGGGCCCACCGTGACGGTCTACAACCGCTGGGGAGAGGTGATTTTGTACCAAGAAGACTACTCCAACACCTGGTCTCCTGGTGAAGGAGAAGCAGCAGAAGGCACATACTATGTGACCTTGGATGTGAATTCATACAGCCTTCCCTTGGAGGACATCGAGCATAACGGGGTGATCACGGAGAACGGAGAAGGGTTCCGCTATGTCGGGCCGCTTCAGATCCTGCGCGACCGTCAATAATGCCCATGGCCCACCGCGACAGCATCGCGGAACTGACCGCCTTGACGGAAGCGTTGGTGCTCGAGCACCGCGCAGAGGAGTCGCGTTATGCCTCCATCTTGGAGGGGCAGCCGGTCGCCCGCCGCAAGGCAGAAGGGCTGACCTGGGCACCCGTCCGAATCGTTCGAACCGCCTTCACGCTTGGGGGCAGGCCCACTGTGGAGTTGGAGGCAGAGTCGGGGGAGCCCGGTGCGTTTCGTTCGGGGTCTGCGGTTCAATTGTCTTCGTCTGACGCCAAAGGCGATGCAGTGGCATATCGGGGCATTGTGCGGTCCGTGCGCGGCCTGGAGGCCGAGGTCGTATTGGATGGAGAGGACCTTCCCGAACAAGCGACCCACCGCACTTGGGTGCTCGACGCCCGATTCGATGAGCGGAGTTTCAAAGAGATGGCCCGGGCCTTGTCCGATGTCCTCAATGCAGGGCATGACGGCAAGCCCAGCCGCCTGGCGGCATTGCGGGAGGTCATCTTGGGCTTTGCCACACCAGAACCCACAAATCCCGACCCTTTTGAGCACCCCAAGCTCAATGCGTCTCAGAACCGCGCGGTTGCCCATGCGCTCACAGCGGCTGAAGTCACAACCCTTCACGGACCGCCAGGCACAGGAAAGACCACGACCCTTGTCCAACTCGTGAAGTCCTTGGTCCGCCGCGGCGAGAAGGTGCTCTGTGCCACACCGTCGAATGCGGCAGCAGACCTCCTCGTGGAGCGGCTTGGCGCGGTCGGGCTCAACGTGGTTCGCATCGGACATCCCATGCGCGTGGACCCTGCAGTGGTGGACCGGGCGCTGGACAGAATCGTCTCGGCTGACCCCGACTACAAGCAGGTTAAGGCCTACCGGAAGCAAGCGGAGGAATCTGTGCGGGAGGCCGAAAAGCAATTCCGAAGTTTCGGGTCGGAGCAACGGGCGGCCCGCCGCGCCGCCTATGCCGAGGCGCGCGACCTGCGAAAGGAGGCGGACCGATTGGAGGGCTTTTTGGCCGAGCGGACCATGGATGCTGCCGATGTGGTGTGCTGCACCCTGGTGGGCGCGGCAGACCGGATGATGTCGGGCCGACGCTTCGGGACCGCCATTTTGGATGAGGCTGGGCAGGCCCTCGAGCCCGCCGCTTGGATTCCCATCCGCATTGCAGACCGGGTGGTCCTCGCAGGGGATGCCTTCCAGCTTCCCCCCACGGTCAAAAATGACAAGGCCTTGAAAGCGGGTTTGGGCGTGAGCCTCTTGGAAAAGGCCATTGAGCGAGACCGCAACGTCCACCTGTTGGACACGCAATACCGAATGCATGCGGACATCATGGCCTTTCCCAACCGCACCTTTTATTCCGATGAACTCCTGGCTGCAACTGATGTGGCAGAGCGCACCCTCGCTGACTTGCCCCCCTTGACCTTTGTCGATACGGCTGGACGCGGCTGGGACGAAGAACGGTCAGCTCCTGAGGCTGATACGACAGGCCGTTCCCATGCCAGCATCCGCAACCCAGAGGAGGCGAACTTTACCGTGGATCGGGTGCGCGAGTTGATGGCGGCGCACCCCGAGGCCACCTTGGGTGTCATCGCCCCTTACCGGGCCCAAGTGACGCTTCTGGAAGACTTGCTCCACGCTGAGGTTGCGGGCTCGAATGGCCGGCTGACCATCCAAACCGTGGACGGATTTCAGGGCCAGGAACGCGACATCATGGTCATCGGTTTGACCCGTTCCAATGCAGAAGGCACGGTGGGTTTTCTTTCAGAGCATCGGCGCATGAATGTCGCCATGACCCGCGCCAAAATGCACCTGCTCGTTATCGGCGACAGTGCCACCCTTGGCAGCGATGATTTCTATGCAGGCTTCACCCAACATTGCGAAAGCACAGGTGCTTACCGGTCCTGTTGGGAGTGGGCCTGATGCCCCGTTCAGCATGAAGGTGAGGGGTCAGTTGACCTCCCCTGTTTCAGGGTCGACCCCAGCGGGCACGGCCTCCTTGGCAGCGGGCTGAGCAATTGACGGATGATCGGCTGGAACGGAGCCGTATCCGTCTGCTGCCGTCATGTTGGTTGAGCCTTCCTCGCTTTGAGGGTAGATCTCGCTGATCTTGGTGTAGCTGATGGCGGGGATGACAAAGCCGATGCCGGAGCCCTTGAGGAATTCGCGGGTCTTGTCGAAGGCGTCCTTCACGTCGTCCGCGCTGAAGAGGAAAAACTGGTTGGCCTCTTTCTCCTTGCCGCTGCGCTCATCGAAGCTGGTCAGGGCGACCTTGATACGGAACCACTTGTCGCCCGTGTCCCAGCGGACCACCTCGGCGTAGTTGCTCTTGGTGATGGATTGGACTTCAAATGGACCGGTGCAGACGCCCGTGACGATGCCGACCAAGCGGGCTTCTGCCTCGGTGTAGGTATAGGCGTCCAGGAGCAGTTGATCGGTTGTTTTCTCTTCGCTTCCGTCCGCACCAGGGCGAACATATTTGACGACGCAGGTGAACCAATTTCGGGTCATGATTTCAGGGTGTTTTCAATGCAGTCCAGCACCTCCTGGGCGACACGGAGCGCCTCGATGCCATCCTCCAACGGGACTTGGCAGGGCGCGGCGCCGGTGCAGGCGGCGTGGAAATGGGTGAGTTCGTCGGCTATGGCGTTCGCCTCGCCAATGGGGGGGTGATCAATGTGCAAGCGGCGAGCGGTCCGTCCGGGCACATCGAGGTAGAGGCCGTAAGGATCGCGTTCTTCGTCGGCTCCGACGTCTTCCAGACGGACCACTTGGGCGCTGCGGTTGAGGAGGTCGACCGAGAGGTAGGCGTCCGATTGGAACAGGCGAACCTTGCGCATGGGCTGAAGGCTCACCCGGCTGGCGGTGAGGTTGGCCACTGCGCCGGAGCTGAATTCAATGCGGGCATTGGCCATGTCCACACTGTCTCCCGCAATCGCGACGCCATTGGCGGCGACGCGGACCACCTCTCCTTCAAGGGCATGAAGGGCGAGGTCGATGTCGTGGATCATCAAGTCGAGGACCACGGGAACATCTAAGCCCCTTGGGTTGAACGGGGCGAGACGATGGGCCTCGATGAACCGAGGTCGATCGAGTTGATGCTGTGCCGCTTGAAAGGCCGGGTTGAACCGTTCAACGTGTCCGACTTGGACGACTTTGCCCACGGCGTCCCTCGTTTGAATTAGGCGCTCTGATTCCACGAGTGTCGTGGTCACCGGTTTTTCGATGAAGACGTGGCATCCTGCGTTTAGCGCGGCTTCTGCCATGCGGGCGTGCTCTGCAGTCGGGGTGACTATGGCGATGGCGTCCACCGCCGCGAAGAGGGAATCGGCCGATTCAAATACGGTGGGGGACAAGTGCCACTCCTCTTCCAACGCCAAGTCCTCCACTGCTTTTCGCGCCTCTTGATTCGGATCATAGAAGCCGACCAATTCCCATTGTACAGCAAGGGATTGGAGACAGCGCAAATGGATTCGGCCGAGGTGGCCGGTTCCAAGAACTCCGATGCGAAGGCGATGCGACATGGGCAAGCGAATGTACCCGGAGTCGGCATCCCGGGGCGAATGTTGGCAAGCCTTGATTTCCACACCGAATCCCGGTTGGTTGTCCGGCTATTTTCGAAGGTGCATGTCGACATCCGCTGCCAATCTTGATGACACCTACCGGCACAAAGGGCTGCGCAAGGTCTTGCTGGGCAAATTGAGGGAAATGGGCATCGGGGATGAACGCGTCCTCGAGGCCATGGACCAGGTGCCCCGGCACCATTTCATGGACGATGCCTTCGTTCATTTCGCATACGACAATAAAGCGTTCCGCATTGGTGCGGGGCAGACCATCAGTCACCCCTACACGGTGGCCAGACAGACGGAATTGCTCCAATTGCCTGCGGGGTCAAAGGTGCTGGAAATTGGAACGGGCAGTGGGTATCAATGCGCAGTCCTTTCGGCCATGGGATACAAGGTTCACAGCATCGAACGTCAAAAGGAACTGTACGACCACACGACACCCTTTCTAAAAAAGCTGGGCTACCGGGCGCATTGCTATTACGGAGATGGGTACAAGGGAAAGCCCGCCTTTGCCCCTTTTGACGGCATCATCGTCACGTGCGGTGCGCCGTTCATCCCCGAAGCCCTGCTCGGACAGTTGGCCGTGGGAGGGAGGCTCATTATTCCACTAGACGACCCCCAGGCTGGAGAGGGGAAACAGACCATGACAGAAGTGAGGCGGATGGACGAGTCCACCTTCACTCGACAGACACACGGGGCATTCGCCTTTGTTCCCATGCTCACAGCCCGTTCGGGGGCCGCAGGTTGAGCATTACTGACAGTTCTCTCCAAAGTTGGACAGGATGTTCAGCACGTCGGTGACGCCCACGACGCCATCAAAATCCACGTCGCCTGGACACACGCTCAGATTGGAAACACATTGCTGTAGTCCTGAATTCCAAAGCGTCCCAGTGCCGCAGGCGTCTGCATCACAACAGGGTAAGTTGAGACAGTTGGATGGGGCGTCGGAAGGGGCTCCGCAATTCACCCCAAACTGCCCCAGCACGTCCAAAACATCGGTGACGTTGACATAGCCGTTGTAGTCCACGTCACCCGGACATGCGAGAAGAGAGGAGCGGCAAAGCCCCGCGTTTTCATCCCACCAGGTTCCAGCGCCACATGCTGCAGCGCCGCAGTTCTCCTGGTCATCGCAAATGCCGTTGTTGTTTGCATCGGCAGTGCAGTCGCCCCCGCAGTCGCCCAAGGCATCGTCATAGAGGCAGGATCCGTCATTGACCGTGGCATCTGGGTTGTAGTTGCACGCATTGGGGTCGGTGCAGCCAGGGACATCTGTGGACAGGGCGCAAAGACCGGGGAATTGAAGGTCTACAACGTAGTCCACAACATTAGAACTGGTCCAGCCATTGACAATTTGAACAGACCAGCTTCCGCTTCCATTCAGTGGCACGAGGGACAGGCTGACATTGGCCGTGTATACGCCAGGTGTGGTGACATTCCATCCCCCGGGCCAATTGCCTGCAGAGGGGTAGCCAAGGTCCACGTCATAGCCTCCGACTTGGAGACAGTTTCCGTCTGGAGAGCAAAGAACAAGCAACATGTCGCCGGGCCAGGATGAGCCGCTTTGCGCGTTGGAGAAGTCCATGGTGATGTCCAAGGCCTGGGGACTTCCCTCGGCATCGAGTGAAGTGGCCAAAACCCCATTGCCGGCGAGGGTGGCCTCCAGGTCAGAAATTTCAATGCCCCCAATGACATTTCCATCAGGGCCACATTCGGCGCAATCGCCGGCATAGACACAGCCCTCAGTTCCGGTTTCACCAGGCGTGTAGTTGCAGGCGTTAGTGTCGCCGCATTCGAGGTTTGTGGATTCAATGACCTGAGACCCGCAGGACCCAATGCAACTGGCAGAGTTGAAAGTGGGAATGAGTGCGTTGTCCTTCACGATCGGGTGAAAGGTGAGCGTCTTGCTCCCGCCAGAAATGGCATGGCAGTAACTCATGATGGTCCCCAGTTGCCCCGTTGGGTTGTCTGTGTAGCCTCCGCAATCGCCTTCTAGGTTGCCACAATTGTCAATGGGGCCACCTGGCCAACCACACCAGTGGGTGTGACTGGAACCGCAGTTGTGACCGATTTCGTGAGCCACCACATCGAGGTTCCAGGAGTAGGTGTTGATGTTGTAGTTGGTGGTGCTGGACAGGTTGCCACTCACCCCGGCATTGTAGCTGTTACACAATCCGTTGAGGTAGGCAATCCCCCCGGTGCCGATGTTGGTGCGCCTCGTCAGGAAGTGCTTCAGGTCCAGTGGTATTGCGTTGAAGTTGGGGTTGTTGTTCCATTCTGAATTGAATGCGCCGAGCAATCCGCCGCCATCGTTGACCACTGATGCGTATGGATCCGGGGATATCCAAACGTGAAGGAACCGGACTTGAAGTGTGACGAGGTCGTTCAGTTCGTTCCGATAGATCTGATCCACGGAGGACAAGAGGGCCAGTGCCCAATCCACGGCGTCATCCAAGTCTGAGCCGACGGTTTCGTATGTGTATTGATCCACTTCGAGTCCAACCTCCACACACTCCAGAAGGGCTGAAGATTTGGCGTTTCCATGCGCTTTTGGTCCATGTGAATGTGGCAAATCAGCCTGTTCTTCGACACCGCAGCTGAAGGTCCGTTCATCCTTGGAAGCCTCAACAGGAAACAGCGCGTGAACCTGGCCAGAGCGGCGGTTCAACTCCCAACGCTTTTTCCCGCGTCGCAAAGAGGCCACGACGTGGTCGTGAAACAAAATCAAAGTGCCGGTTGCCTCTCCTTCCACTTCGTAGGTGACAATCCTGGTGCGGGGCTCAATGTGCCGAAACCCATCGGGCCCGGTCACGGCGAGCTCGAACGCATCGCTTCGAACGTCAAATCGCGTCAGCTTCACCGTCAGCTCTCCATCCGGGAAGGGAATCACCATGGAGGTGCGATTGGGGCGAGTGTCCCGAAGCGCCTGAAAACTCTCGAGGTTGAGCTCAAGCCCCAGCGCATCTCCCGGTTTCAACGTGGGGACGAGGTCAGGTTGCAGTGTAGTGACTTTCCAATCCGGCAACCGCCTCAAGTCATCTTGGCATAGGGATTGGGTCGGCAGACACAGAAGCAGAAGGGGAAGAAGAAGGAGGTGATGCATCTGCATGGGCTCGGTGATGACAATCTAAGCCGAGCAGAGGTTCAATTCACCAACGTTGACAAATGTCACAAAATGCCTTCTAGACTGCCTCGGCCTTCCCTGACCACTTCGGGCGCTTCGCCTGTGCAGTCGATGACCGTGGAGGCTTCCACGTGGCCCAACCCACCTCCGATGACCGCGTCAACTCGGTTGTTGTACTTCTCGTGAACGAGTCCCGGGTCGGTCATGTATTCTATGGCTTCATCGTCGTGGTGGACTGAACTGACCACAAGGGGCTTTCCCAGTGCTTCAATCAGGGCAGATGGGATGGCGTGGTCGGGAATTCGGATGCCCACTTCTTTCTTCGATTTTCTGAAGATTCGCGGCACCTTGACACCGGCGCGGAGAATAAAGGTGAACGGCCCAGGCAAGGCGCGTTTCATCAGCTTAAACACCGGCTGAGGCAGTGGCGCAACGTATTCACTGACTTGGCTCAGGTCCTTACAAATCAGGGAGAAGTTGGCTTCAGTTGGACTCAAATCTCGCAGGCGCGCCATTTTTTCCAAGCCCTTGCTTGATCCGAGAGCACAGGCAAAAGAGTACACCGAATCGGTGGGGATGATCAGGACACCGTTTCTGCGCAGCACCTCCGCTGCCTGCTCCACTTTACGGGCTTCTGGGGTCTGTTGATGTATCTCGATGAGCATGGTATAGAAGATCGGGAATTCCGGGCGGCAAATCAACCCGCACAGCGGACGCATGTCAAAGCGCCGGGCATGAGCAGAAGTCGACCCGTTGGAATGGGGGTTCCACAGCGGGTGCAGAGGCCGAAGCGGTCATCGTCGAGTCGCTGAAGTGCTCGATTCAGCCCTTGGCGCTGCTTTTCTGCTTGGCGGAGTGCGGCCTCGTTGACGGACTTGTTGTTGATGGCGTCCATTCGACTCACCCGCCCGATGGCCTCGCTCGGGGGAATGGGCTTGGTGAGTTCGCGGTACTCCTCAATCCGCTCGTCCAGGTGCTTCGCCTTTCTTTCGATGGCGAGGCGGACCTTTTCTTTCTCTTCGTGCGAAAGCATGGCCCAATTAAACCCATCTTGGCGGCAAACAAAGACCCGTCATGTGTATCCGTCTCATTTTTTGCACCCTCCTGTTGCCCATGCACCTCTTTGCACAACCTGAACTGGAATCTTGGCTTCTCAATACAGACGGCGCCACGGGCCAATATTGGAATGGCAACAACCTGGTCCAGATGCAGGATGAGTGTGACGTCGAACTCGTCCAATACAGCGATGACAATGTCTATGTCCAATCCGCTGGCATTCCCCGGTATGCAACAGCTCCATTTCCCGATGGAAACCCCTCCAATGCGACGGCTCAGGATTATCTGTTTCAGATTCCAAGAAGCCCACAAGAGGGCCCTGTGGGCGGCACGCCAACAGGTTTGGGACACACGGGCGTTCTGATCAATGGTGTGGTCATTTTCAATGCACAGGATGCATTCAGCTACAACAACCAAGGCGTCTGGCATCAGAATGGCGCCTTCTTTGAAAACGACGGGTTCGACTGTGCCAAGGGTCACCCCGCGATGGGTCGGTACCACCACCATCAAGTGCCCAACACCTTTGAGGACAGCTTCGCCCCCACCAGTGACGTATGTGATGATTACCCGAGTGATGGATTATTTGTCATTGACATGTCTGCACACAGTCCGCTCATCGGTTTTGCGTTTGACGGTTATCCGATCTACGGGCCTTATGGATTTGCCAACACCGATGGGACTGGGGGCATTGTTCGGATGGAGAGCAGTTGGCAGTTGCGCGACATCACCGTTCGCCACACATTGCCAGATGGGACACAGCTGGCAGCCAACCAGTACGGTCCGGATGTCGATGAAATGGTGACACCGGCCATTCCTCCGGGTGCAGCCCCTGTGGCGGCAGAGCTTGGCGCTTACATCGAAGACCATGAATACGTTGCCGGTTCCGGCCACTTGGATCAATTTAACGGTCGGTTTGCTGTCACCCCCGAGTATCCCGAGGGCACCTATGCGTACATCGCCACGGTGGATGCCGACCACAACGGACAGTACCCTTACTTCTTTCCCGCATACCGGGGGGTGGTGGAGACCGATAATTTTGGGGCTGGGGCTGGGCCCGGCGGTGGTGGCGGAACCAACGTCAGCATCGACGAGGATGTCGAGACGTGGACGGGCAATGTCAGTGGCGTAGTGGATTGGGTTGGGGTGCGCGCTCCATTTTATGCCTATCCCAACCCGATTAACAAAGAGGGCGTGATTCGCTTTGCGGGCCAGTTGCCAGAGGCGCTGATTATTCGGGACGCCATGGGCCGTGAGGTCATGCACCTTTCGGGGGCGGCTTTGAGCACGGGCGTATCCGTAGGGGCCGTTTCACCGGGCGTATACACTTGCAGCAATCCAGAGGGCAATTTGCGTTCGGTCCTGGTGATTGACCCGTGATTCGGGTTTGATGAAGCGCGCCGCTCTTCTCACGCTGTTGTTGTTCGGTGCCCTGTTGGGTTCTGCCCAATGGGTATTGGACGGGTCGTGGGGTACTGGTGGAAGGAAGATGGAGGCATCAGACCGGTGGGAGGTGCCCGTTTCAATCCATGCATCGTCCGGAGACGTCATCGTGCTTTCGGCAGCCTTTGACGCCAACGGAGAGGTCATTCCTAGATGGAGGGGTTTGTCTTCGTCGGGCAGCCTGCTGTGGGAGGGTGAAGGCCAAGATGGTGAGCGTCCCGTTGGGTTGACCCACGCCACATGGCAGAATCGTTGGTTCATGCTGAGCGAGGCCCCGGATCTGGACGGCGATACGCTGGCCAACCTCATGCGGGTCCGTGCATTTGATGGAGCATCTCCAATTGAGAGCTGGGGCACAGACGGCGTGGTTGACCTCTCCTTCGTGGGGCCTTTGCAAGAGGGCGGGGGAATTCATGGTCGCCATGTTGAGTTGGGAGGCCCCGAGCAGCTCGAGGATTGGCTACTTGTTTCCGGTGCGGCCTTTGACAGTTGTTGTGCCCACCAAGAACTGCCAGCATTGTCCATTTTGAGCGCTTGGGACGGTGCATACCATCCCGATTTTGGACAGCAGGGTCGAATCGTTTTGGACCCGGACGGTTGGCAGGTTGAGGACAGTGTTCGCCACGAATTCAGTGGGCGGTTTTCAACGGCTGTGTTCGTGCCTTGGAATCCAATGGTGGAAGACCCGAACGACTTGGAAAACATTCGGATTCTGGCTGGAGGCACCTATGCTTTGGCCGGTGCATTTCAGCCGTTCCTCGCCATGTTTCGATGGGATGGCAGTTTGGAGACTGAATTTGGTGAGGCAGGGATCATGACATGGTTTGAGGACGCCAGCCTCAATCACGGCGTCTGCGATTTGCGCCACCGATGGGAATGGCTGGGGCCGAACCTTGAAGTTCAGGTGCTCATTGCATCGCCAGAAGGGGAGCCCACGTTGGCAGCGGGAACCATGTCTTTTGGTGCGGTCCAATTGTGGCCGGGGACCAGTCAGACAGGGGTGACGGGCGACCTCGACCCCGGTTTGCCGACCTTGGATCCGGTGCGCTCCGTTGCCTTGGCTTCCGGATATGGATGGAAGTTGGAGGACGAGTCGGTTGTCGTGGGCACATTAGAGGAGTCCCTTGGGTGGGACGGCCATGCACATCCTGTCTGGTGGACGGGACCCAGCAGTGGTTTTGGGTTTCAGCCCCCGTATTGGACAGAGGACACCGGGTTTGAAAGTCAACGGGTCGGTGCTGCCACCAGCCGTGGTCCCCGTTTGTACGTGGCAAGTACGATTCCAGCTGAGACTCCAGCTGAGAGCACTTGGCTGGTGTCCTGTTGGCGAGAGAACACGTCGGGTGTGGATGACCCGGTGTTCTCTGAATCCGATGTTCCACATCCCAACCCGACCCGGGGTGCCATTCGGTGGAAGGTCGATGCCGGCCCCATTCGCTGTTGCGATGCCACAGGGCGCCTGCTATATGAATGGGGCCATGATGGAGGGGTCTTTGAGGCGCAATTGCCCCCGACAGCCGCCTGGTTGGTTTGGGGAAAGAGCAGATGGGAGCGGGTTCGGCGTTTGGATTGACCCGAACAAAACCGGGGTTTAACGTGGACAAACCGCATCGGATTCATTGGGCCAACGCTGGGGCAGAAGGCTAAGTTTGCTTCACGATATCAGCCCCACCCATGAAGTTCTTCATCGACACAGCCAACCTCGACCAGATTCGTGAAGCCGCCTCCTTTGGCGTACTTGACGGCGTGACCACCAACCCCAGTCTGATGGCCAAAGAGGGCATCTCAGGTGGCGATGCTGTGCGCCAGCACTACATCGACATCTGCAACATCGTAGACGGCGACGTGAGCGCCGAAGTGATCAGCACCAACTTCGAGGACATGGTTCGCGAGGGAGAGGCGCTGGCTGCATTGCACGACAACATCGTGGTCAAGGTGCCCATGATTGAAGACGGGGTGAAGGCCCTGCGCTACTTCTCCGACAAGGGGATTCGGACCAACTGCACGCTGGTCTTTTCTGCGGGCCAGGCCCTCTTGGCAGCCAAGGCTGGTGCTGACTACGTGAGTCCGTTCATCGGCCGCTTGGATGACATCTCCAGCGATGGACTTCAGCTCATCGAGCAAATCAGAAGCATCTACGATAACTACATGTTCAAGACGGAGATTCTCGCCGCTTCCGTGCGCCACACGATGCACGTCATCGAATGCGCACAGATTGGGGCAGACGTGATGACCGGCCCGCTGTCCGCCATCAAGGGCCTGCTTAAGCACCCGCTGACTGACAGTGGACTCGAAAAGTTCCTCGCGGACCACGCAAAGGCCGCCGGCGCTGTGCCCGCCTGAGTTTCACCACGGACACTTGCACATTCCACGACGGCCGAGCAACACATGCTCGGCCTTCGTCGTTTCTTTGCCCCATGCGTCTGGCTGTCGGTTTCTTGTTTGTGCTCTTCAGTTGTGGAGTGCTTCAGTCGCAGCCAGTGTGCACGTTTGTCGGGGATGCTTCTCCATTGGGGGATGATTGCTACCAAATCACGGCCAACAGCGATTGGGAGCTGGGCGCTGTTTGGTTCAATGACCAGCTCGACTTGACACAGCCTTTCACGATTGAAGTGGACGTGAACCTCGGCAGCACCGATGCGGATGGAGCCGATGGGATTGTTTTTGTGATGCAGGCGGTTGGTCCACTGGCCATTGGCCTTGCGGGCGGGGGGCTCGGGTTCGAAGGCTTCAATCCGAGTTTCGGGGTCGAAATCGACACGTGGCAGAATGCAGAGGCTGCCGATCCAGTGGCAGACCATGTGGCCTTTCTTCGGGATGGAATCAACCTGCACAACGCGCCCTATTTCAACTTGGCTGGGCCTGTTTCTGCGCTGCAAAACGGAGGAAATATCGAGGATGGACAGCCGCATCAATTCAAGTTGATGTGGAACCCGTCCGTTCCCCAGATGGACTTTTATTTGGATTGTCAGTTGAGGCTGTCCATGGACAACATGGACATCCAGAATGACATCTTCGGTGGCCAGAGTGATGTTTGGTGGGGCTTTACCGGGTCGACAGGGGGGTCGAGCAACCTGCAGTCCGTGTGCATCACCTCATCTGCTGTGGGGCTGCCTCCAGAGTCTGGATTCTGCGACGGGGGAGGGGTGGAGTTGACCCTCCAATCGACGGAGGAAGGGACGGTGTCTTGGTCGCCCATTGATGGCCTCTCCGAACCGAATGCCGCCAGCACCTATGCCCAGCCTGACGTGACGACATTGTACACCGCAACGTGGACAGACCTGTGCGGGGAGTCGCTCACTGCTGAGACCTTGGTGGAAGTGTGGCCTTTGCCGGAACCAGACTTGCCTCCGGAGGCCAGCTTTTGTCCGGGCGAAGCTGTTGTTTTGGACGCTCAGGCTCCAGAAGATGCACTGTCCGTGCTGTGGACAGACGGATCCAGCGATGAAGTCTGGACCGGAACAAATGCTGGCTGGCAGGGGGTGCTTGTGGAGAGCGCCGAAGGTTGCTCAGCCTCTGACAGCACCTTGGTCGTGGCCTTGAGCCCTTCAACGCTGGTGCTGCCCGAAGCACCTGACTTGTGCGCTGGACAGGACACGCTCTTGCCCTGGCCACCAGAAGGCACGGACTGGATGGTCAATGGTGTTCCCATGCCTGACGGGTGGCTTGCAGTGGCGGGCGAAGCGGTCATCACGGCATTGGATGCGGCCACAGGTTGTGCATTGGATACGACACTTGTCATCGGGTTAATCGAGCCTGAGCCAGCATCACTTGGGGTGGCCGTGGCAATGTGCCAGGGCCAATCGGTCGTCCTCGAACTGGGCATGGATGAGACGTCTTCGGTGGTGTGGGCGCCACAGGAGGGGCTCGATGATCCGTTTGTTCAGCAGCCAGTTGCGTCACCCGCTTCGACCACCGGATATACCGCAGTGGTCACGGACGTCTGTGGTGTCTCATCGGCATTGGATGTCACCTTGGCGGTTCTTGAACAACCGAATCCGCAATTGCCGGACAGCATCACCTTGTGTGCTGGGGAAGAATTGCTTCTCGAGGTCGAGCCCTTGGTGGGTGTGGCGGATCCGCTCTGGACGGATGGCAGTGCGGGCTGGCAATGGCTGGGGGGAGCGCCAGGCTGGATTGGGGTGCACGTCGCCGCACTTCCCGGTTGTGAGGGGAGCGACAGCACTTGGGTTTCGGTCGAGTCGACTGTGTCGCCCACCTTTGAAGTGGCCCCCCTGTGTCCTGGAGAGTTTGCCTTTGTCCCGTTTCCCGATGGGTGGACGGATTGGACCATCGATGGCGTGCCGCAGACAGAAGGTGGCCTGACCGTGACTGAACCCGGGGTGTATTTTGCTGAGGCCCTCTCCCAACCGACCGGGTGTGCTGTTTCGGTTGGTATTGCGGTGCCGACTGGGGCCTTGCCCCAAATGGGATTGCCGGACTTGGTGGAGTTCTGCCTCGACCAAGTGGTGTACCTCGAAACTGGGGTGCCGGATCCGGTGGTATGGAACGACGGTGAAATTGGCGCTTCAAGGCAAGTCAACGTGGCGGGGACATATGTGGCAACACACACCACAGATTGCGGCAGCACCGTGGATTCGGTGACCGTGGTCGAAGTGCCCTGTGGCTGTCTCGTCTTCGCCCCCAGCGCATTCACGCCGGATGGCGACCTGATCAACGACGCATGGCGTCCCAGTCTGGATTGTAAGCCGGATGAATACGCGCTGAAGATTTTTGACCGTTGGGGCGTGTTGATCTGGGAGACTGAGAACCCTGAGGAATACTGGACTGGCGGCTACAGGGCGGACAATCGACCGCTCGACGAAAAGCTTTACTACGTGAGGGATGGACTTTACGCCTTTCAATTGACCTTCCGGGACCCGACCTCCGTGGTTCGGAGAATTGAGCGCAAAAGCGGGCATGTCCTGATTATTCGTTGAGGTAGCGCATTCAACTTTCCGTTCTGTTGAAAACTCCGAAGGGTTGACAATACCACCCCCATTCCATCCTCCGTTGAAAACCACGATTGCGGGTGCGGTCCAGATTTCGGATTTTGCCCCTTGACCTGAACCATGCGGATTCAACGCGTTGCACAACATGGCCTGAAGCCTTTTCAAATGGCACTGCTCCTAATGGGGTTGTGGGGGTGCTCCATCATTGGGGAAGACCAAGACATTCCCCGTTATCTGGTCGTACCGGACGTGGTGTTCACCCCAGAAGAATTGCAGGGCACGTCGTCCTCGAGGATTACCGATTTATGGGTGTACAGTGCGACGGATGTGGTTGGGGTCTTTCCCTTGCCCGCTGTTGTGCCCCTCCTGCCAAAAGACACAGAAGGCGGAACGGTTCGGCTTCTGGCTGGTATTCGGGAGAATGGATTCAGCGATCGGCGGGCCCCGTATCCCTTTTTTACTGCGTACGAGCAGTCTCAATTTCCCGATCCGGGCATGCGGGACACCCTGGTCCCTTCAGTTGAGTTGGTGGAGGACGTGCGCTTGCTGCGGGTGGAAGATTTTGAAACGTCCAACGTTTTTGGCTCCATGATTGGAGGCCCCGGTCTGCTCCGCGTGGACGCGAATGAACAGGTGTTCGAAGGGGGAGAGTCGGGGCGGATTGACGTTTCGACAGGGGCAGAAGCTGTTCGGGTTCGAACGGTGGAGCAGGAGTACGAATTGGTGAGTGGTGCACCGGCTTTTCTCGAGATGGACTACCGTTGTGACCAACCTTTCGCTGTCGGGCTGTTTGGATTTCGTGGGGGCCAAGAGTGGCAGCACCCCGCCATGATCCTGACCGCTACCGATGACGGGTTGGAACCGGTCTGGAACAAGATTTACATCGATTTGGAGCCCTTGGTCATGACCCAAGGGACGGCCGACCATTTCGAAGTCTACATCGAGTGTTTTCTGGAATCGGGTCGGTCCTCCGGCTCTGTAGGGGTGGACAACCTTCGCATTCTGACCTATTAAAATGTTGCCTGATCCCGCCGTCCATACTCAAGTGGCCAAGCCCATCACATCGAGGGCCGTCCGTTGGGCCAGCTTCCAGTATGTGCTGGTGGATATGGTGGCATCGGGTGTTGCTTGGACGGCGCTGTACATCTTCAGAAAGCGGTACTTAGAATTGGCGCCAGCCTTCTTGGAAAGTTGGGTTCCCGCTCGAATCGTAGAGGACGGGAATTTTCTGTTTGGTTTGCTCTTCGTTCCCATGTTCTGGGTGGGGCTCTACGGTCTAGCGGGGATGCATTCCGAGCCATTTAGGAGGCACAGGTCGCAAGAAGTGGGGCAGGTGTTGTGGGTGAGTTTGGTTGGTGCGCTGACCTTGTTTTTTGTGCTGATTCTCGATGACCAAATCAGTACGTATACGCAATACTACCAGTCCTTGTTGGTTTTGCTTGGTGCTCAAATTACAGCTGTGCTTGCCGTGCGTCTTCCCATGACAACGCGAACGGTCAAGCGTGTGCACCGGGGAGAGGTTGCGTTCAATTCTTTAATCGTGGGCTGCAATGAGCAAGCGACAGACATGGTGCGGGAAATTCGAGCGCTCAGGAGAAACCCGGGCTTCCGTTTTGTGGGATTTGTGGGCGTGGGCAATGAGAGCTGTCGGACCCTGGAAGGAATTCCCTGTTTGGGAACCAGCAAGGAGTTGTCGGCGATCGTGAGAAATGAAGAGGTTGAGGAGGTCATTTTGGCCATGAGAAGTTCTGATCACGGGGACATCGAGCCCATCCTAAATGAACTGGAGGGGTTGGGCGTCGGCATCAAAATTGTTCCGGACATCTACGACATCTTGTCCGGTTCGGTTCGGATGCAAAGCCTGTTTGGTGCACCCCTTATCGCCATCCGAAAGGAAATCATGCCGGCCTGGCAGGTGGCTGTCAAGCGGGCCATCGACGTGGTGGCGAGTTTGTTTGCGCTGTTTCTCCTTTCCCCTTTGCTCCTTCTGATCGCCATTGGTGTCCGGTTGGGATCCAGCGGACCGGTGTTGTTTCACCAAAGGCGGATTGGCCGTTGGGGTCAACCGTTCACCATTCACAAGTTCAGGTCCATGTTCACCAATGCCGAGGAACAAGGGCCCCAACTGTCCCGGGACAACGACCCGAGAATCACCCCCTTTGGCCGCTTCCTCCGCAAATCGCGATTGGACGAGCTTCCCCAATTCTACAATGTTTTGGTGGGCGAGATGTCTTTGGTTGGACCCCGTCCAGAGCGCCAACACTTCATCGATTTGATTTCTGAAAGGGCGCCGCATTATCAGCACCTCCGGAAGATCCGTCCTGGCATCACCTCATGGGGCCAGGTGAAATACGGCTATGCCGAAAACGTGGATCAGATGGTTCAGCGGCTCCGTTTCGACCTGCTCTATATGGAGAACATGTCCCTCAGCTTGGACTTCAAGATTTTGGCCTATACGGTTTGGATTGTCCTTCGGGGTCGCGGAAAGTGATGTTCCGCTTCGTAACCGGTGCCAATGGCCGCTTCATAATGAGTTAAATTGGCGGCACTATGCCGTGCCATTGTTCTGGTATTCTGAGGATTGTGTTGGTCCTGCTTTGTGTTCAGCCTTTGGGATTGAACACGTGGGGCCAAGGGAACAGTGACCTCGCGGTTGAGCGTTATGAAGCGCTCGTTATGGATGTGTTGGAGGCCCGATTGCAGTCCGAGGTTGTTTTGGAGGAAAACACGGTGAGAATCCGCACGTCGCCGAATCGATTGGTACGGGCTCTTCGGGATGTTGTCCGCGCATCAGCGCCATACTATTTCGAGGGAGAGTTCAACGAATTCCGGCGGTTTTCGGACCGTGTTGTTGAAGGGCTGTCCAGCTTGGATGGGATGAAGCTGGGCCCGCCACCACGGGGCTGGTCGGAAGGAGACTGGCAGTATTACAAGGTCGAGCGTGCCATTCAGGACGCCATGATTCTCATCGCCATAGATGTGGGCGTGTATGCCAATGGCTTCCTGACAGAAGGCATAGAGGCAAGGTCCGGTCTCGCCAGAGATTGGCGGGACTTACAGGGCGGAAGTGATCCCCTCCGTCCTGAACCGATACCGGATTTCGGTGGAGGGGCCAGAGACGAAAGCACTTTGGACGGCCTCGGCGCCCACCAGGGAGAGGATGGAGCACTTCGGGCCTTGGAGGCCGCAATTCAAGAGCTCATTCTGAGGGTGGAATCTTTGGAGAGCGGGACGCCGGTATCCCCGAGCGTTCCCTCTGGGGGTGGTTTTCCGACACCAGGCATTGATGGGGGGTGGACGCCCGGTTCCAGCTCGGCATTTCCATCGGGACTGCCTGCGTCCTTTTCTCTGCAGTTTCCCGAAGGCAGTGCGGCTTTGGGCCTCAGTGCTGAATATGGATTGAACACCTTGGTCGAATGGATGGCGGCTCGCCCTGAACTGCGGGTGTTGGTCACCGGTCACAGCGATGCCACGGGCAATCCGCACAACAACATGGAGCTCAGCCGCAGAAGGGCTCAAGTGGTTCGTTACTACCTGCTGGAAAGGGGGGTGTCTGCAGACCGCGTGACTTCCGCCCATTTTGGGGAAAGTCGACCGGAATGGGGAGGCGTGTTTGACCGGCGGGTTGAAGTCCGCCTGTTGATGGATTAATCCCACCATGCGGGTCATCTGAGATTGGCCCATTTTTGTCCCATGAAAATTGTCTGCATCGGTCGCAACTATGCCCAACATGCGGCTGAGCTGGGCAACGCGGTGCCGTCTGAGCCGATGTTTTTTTTCAAGCCTGAAAGTGCCATCCTTCACAAGGACCATCCTTTCGCCATTCCCGAGTGGACTCAGGACTGCCAATTCGAGGTGGAGCTGTTGGTTCGGATGGACCGCGCTGCAAAGTGGATTGGAGAGGAACACGCAGGCCGATGCTACACCACAGTGGGTCTGGGCATTGATTTCACCGCCCGCGATGTGCAGACGGAACTGAAAGCGTCGGGAAAGCCTTGGGAGAAAGCCAAAGCATTTGATGGTTCTGCAGTAATCTCCAAGGACTTTCTTCCGTTGGCAGACCTCGGTGGAGACATTCAGAATTTGGCGTTCGAGCTCTTGAAAAACGGAGAGGTGGTACAATCTGGATTCACTTCTGACATGCTGTTCCCGGTGGATGCACTGATTGCCCATGTGTCACGATACAGCACTTGGAAGACGGGCGACGTCCTGTTCACGGGGACCCCGTCCGGGGTGGGGCCTGTTCGGCGAGGAGACCGCCTCGAGGGCCATTTGGAAGGGCGCGTTCTCTTCCAGGTCGACGTGGTTTGACCCAGCACAGGCTCATCCTCAAGCTCCAATGCTGCGCCTTGAACACCGCCATCCTTCGCGAATTTTATTGTGTCGCAATGCGCCGCAGATAGACCGTTTGGCGCATCGGGACGGTTGTATTTTTGGGCCATGGTCGATCAGCGGGTTTTCGTCGTGGGCTACATGGGGGTGGGAAAAAGCACCAGTGGTTCTCGGTTGGCCAAATTGATGAACCTGCCGTTCTTCGATACGGATTCCGCGCTTCGCGAGCGCCACGAATGCAGCATTTCAGCCCTCTTTGATCAGCATGGAGAGGCGGCGTTTCGGCAAATGGAGTGTGACATTTTACGCGAGTTGGTGGCCCGCAACCCAACGGGCCTCATTTCGACAGGGGGAGGAACGCCATGCCATGGCGCCAACATGGACTTCATGCGGGCCAATGGCACGGTCGTGTATTTGAAAATGCCGGCGGAGTCCTTGGTGGAAAGGTTGCGGGGGCGGGCCGATCAGAGGCCTTTGCTTGCGGGAGTTGCAGCGGATGAGCTGTCGGCTTTTGTGGCCGATCACCTCGCGCGTAGAGCGCCCCACTATGAACGCGCTCACATCACCGTCGATGCTCGGCATTTCGATTTGGACCGGATGAAGTCAGTACGCAGCCTTGTTGAGGGGCAGTCTCGGATCAATCCATCAGCACCGCCTCGTCAGGACCAGGGCCATTGAGCCTGACGTCGATGTGCGCCTTGAGGTTGGTGCTCAGGCTTTTTCCAACATAATCCGCCCGAACGGGGAAACGCCGGTGGATGCGGTCCACGAGGACACAGGTTCCCACGTGGGCGGGACGCGCGGGCAACATATGGGCCACGGCATGCAGCAGGGTCCGGCCGCTGTTCAAGACATCGTCCACGACGATGACCACAGAGCCGGCGAGGGCGTTTGCATCGCAGGCTTCACCATTTGTCCCAGCAAGGGCGATGGGGTGGTCCAAGGGGGTGTCCTTGTCCATGGTGAGGATGCAGTCCATGATCTCATTGGGTGCGATGTCCCGCAAGGCAGAGGAAATTCTGCGAGCAAGAACCTCACCTTGTCCATTGATCGCCACCACAGTCAACTGCCCAGCAGCGTGATGGTCCTCGAGAATCTGCCTTGCGATTCTCTGCACACACCGGTCGATGCGCTGTGCATCGAGAATCACGGCTTCTTGGTTGGTGGTCTCCGCAGTCATGGTTAAGCAATTTCGGGTTTTCCGGCTGTTTGCAATGCCAAAGTCGGATCGAATTCCAACAGGGCCACAGCCTCAACGTGGGCGGTGTGCGGAAATTGGTCGACCAATTTGAAGGCGTTCATCCCATAGCCGGCCTCGCGAAGCGTAACCAAGTCACGGGCTTGAGTCGCGGGATTACAACTGACGTAGACGATTCTTTTGGCCCGAAGGCGAATCACCTTGCGCAAGGATTTCGGACTGATTCCACTTCTCGGTGGGTCCAGGACAATCGTGCTGATTCGTCCCTTGTACTCTGGATGGTCCAACAAAAACCGACCGACGTCGGCTGCGTGAAATTGCAGGCCTTCTGCACCATTGCGTTCGGCGCTGCTTCGGGCGTCTTCAATGGCCTCTTCCACAAGGTCTACACCGACCACGGTTGCTTTGGGCCCGCCGTGCCGTGCCAAGAGCTGGGCGATGGTGCCCGTTCCGCAGAACAAGTCCATCGTAATGGGGTCAGTGGCATCCACTTCTGGCTGCGGCTCAGCATACGCGTAGGCCATGACCTGCGCATAAAGACGTTCTGCACATCGCGGGTTGGTCTGAAAGAAGCTTCGCATCCGGATTTCGAACGCGAGTCCGTGGAGCTCCTCCACCACATGGTCTCTCCCTGTGACCATGTGGGTTTGGCCATCTCGTGTTTCGACCCGCTCTCCCGTGTCGTCGTTTAGGGTGTGGGTAAACCCAGCGAGGCGGTCGCCGAGGCGGTCCTTCAATTTGGCTGCGAAGTCAGCGGAGTCGAAGCGCTCAAGGCCGTCACTCGTCGTCACCAAATTGACGAGCAACTCGTCGGCGGTGAGGCTCCTTCTGACCACCAAAAAGCGGAAAAACCCCTCGCGCTTTGGGGCGTGCCAAGGGGGCAGTTGGGTGTCTTCACACCATTGGCGAATGTCCTTGATTAGAGACTCGAACACCGGGTCAAAGAGGCCGCTGTCACCTTCGATGTTTTCCACGGCCCACCACGTGCCACGGGCTTTGAATCCCAAAAAGAAACCGTCTTGAAATTCAGCGTCGGGATCGTCTCCCGGTTGCCTCCCGATGGCAGCAAAACTGTATTCCATCTTGTTTCGGTAGTGGAATCCGGAAGGGGAATCCACCCAGCCACCATAGCGTGCTTCCAAATTGGTGACACCGCCAATCCTGCGGTACACATCGAGTGTTGTCCGCTCTTTCCATTCCCGTTGCGCAGCGAGGGGAAGGGTGATGTAGGGCGCACCGGGGATGGCTTGGAAGGGGCTTTCAATTTCTTCAGGGGCCCTTTGGAGCACCGTTGTGATGCGGGCCTCAGCGTGACGGCGTTTGCAGCGAGAAACCCTTGCCCGGACGCGTTGGCCCTTGATGGCATTGGGAATGAAAACCGTGAACTCTCCCTCTTCGGTGGGCACTTTTGCGATGCCTTTGCCGCCAAATGCGACGTCGAGGATGTCGAGTTCGAGAAGGGTGCCTTTGTGGAAGAGGCGGGACTTGCGGGCCAAGGTTCTGGACAATGTGGCAACTGCCGGTGGAGCTGCGAAAATAGGCCCCGGGACGGTGCTACCTTGGTCTTTATGTTGCGTCACTTCTATTTGGGCTTTTTGCTGTTGCTCGGTCTTCTGCATTTCGATCAAGCATCTGCGCAACACCCGGATGAGATGGCGGTGATGACCTTCAATATCCGCTATGACAATCCAGGAGACCCATTGCCTTGGGATGCGCGCCGGGAAACGGTGTTGAGCACGGTGTCGTGGTTTGATCTGTTGGGGTTCCAGGAGGTTCTCTCCAACCAAATGGAGGACTTGGTTGTCGGTTTGGGCCGGCACGACTCCTATGGGGTGGGCAGAGACAATGGCGCGGAATGGTTTGCCGAGGGAGGAATGCAGGGGGAGGCCTGTCCAATTTTCTGGAACAGGGACCGGTTCGACCGAATTCACGCCGAAACACTTTGGTTGAGTCCGACGCCGAAAATGGTGGGTTCAATCGGGTGGGATGCTGAATTGCCAAGGGTGGCCACTGTGGTGGTGCTCCACGACCGTCAAACCGAGAAGGTGATCCGGGTGATCAATTCCCACTTCAGCCACATCGGAGAAGCCGCCCGGGAGGCGTCAGCCCACATCCTGTCCATGCGAATGGCCGGTAGCGAGGCGGATGTCAACATCCTCATGGGCGATTTCAATGCAAAGCCGGATTCGCCTGCGCTCAATTTGCTCAATGCGGGCAGACTTGAAGATTCGCATGATGCTTCCGAGAAGCGCTGCCGAGACAACATCGGGACATACACAGGGTTCAAGACGGGGGGGCTCCGAGGAGCGCCGAGAATAGACCATATCCTCGTGGATGGAGGTGAGGTGCTGTGGTATTGCACGGAAGAGCGCATCATTGACGGGTTTTACATCTCCGATCACCTGCCCGTCTACATCGCGCTGAAACCCTGAACGGCCTGTTTTACGGGCCGTGTTCTTCACACTTCTCCGGTGTGGCGGCCAAGGATGGAATTCTGGTTCGAGATGTTCCTACAGCCTGAAGCGTGGGATTAATTTCGATTTAAGGCTAATTATAATCGACGAAATTTCATTAAAAAGAGATGTGAGCTATATTAACGCGGCTAAATTGTAGCTGGTCGCATGGCCCACTTCCTTCGCTGTCTTTTTCCACTGCTGTTTTGCTTGTGCATCTCAGCCCCTGCAAATGCGCAGGGCTTTTGGAATCCGGATTACAACGGCGATGGCATGGTTACGACGGCAGACTTGACCAAATTCTTGACCGCATGGCAAATGCCAGTTGACTCCGTTGTCAAGTCGGGGTGGGAAATCCACTGCGATCAAATGATGGATGGAATGGTCCCTCTCGACAGTGTGGAGTTCATGCTGGCCGCCATGGACATTCAGCTTCGGGAGGATTCAAGTGGGATCATGCAGTTGGACACGGTCTGGGTTGATCAAACGTGGATGATCACCAACATTCCGATTGAGCTGAATCATGTGAGGTTCTTCGGTCCCACGCCGTTTGTAACGGGTCAAATCAGCTACCACCCGTTCACGGACAGTTACGCTTGGTACATGGAATTCAATGAAAGTGTGCTCTTTACGCCCGAAAACAATCGGCTTGGAGAACTTCAAGATCAGGGCTGGTTTCAGAACATCTACGTTTTCGAAGAGCTCTTTCCACATGCCGAGTCCATTTTGTTGCCTTACGGACAAAAGTGGGAGTTGGCACCCCGATATTCTGGCACTGAAGAGGGCGTGGAGACCTGGACGGTTTTGGATTATTCCATGACCTTTTATTGAAGGCGGTGCGCCGGGCAACTTCATCCGGTCTTGTCGTGTTCCATCTTTGTCGCATGGGCAACCCTTCCTCTTTGTCTTCGTCACTGTACTCGGGCCTGGCGGTCTTGGGGTTGGCGATGGTGGGTTGTGGGAAAGCGCCCCCTGTTCCCGAACCTGTGCCTCCAGTCTATGTCGATTTCTTGCGGGTGCCGGAAGGATGGGAGGCGCCGGATTTCCCTGAGGACAATGGATTCAATGATGTGCGATGGGCATTGGGCCGAAGCCTCTTTTTCGATCCAAGGTTGTCTGTAGATGGGGCGGTAAGCTGTGCAACATGTCACCTTCCCGAGCGCGCGTTTTCAGCACCAGAGCCGATCACGCCCGGTGCATTCGGTGCCGTTGGAGAGCGAAATGCGGCGACGCTCACCAATGCCGCTTACCAACCCCACTTCATGTCGGAAGGGGGCGTTCCGACCCTCGAGATGCAGGTGCTGGTTCCTTTGCAGGAGCCCACTGAGATGGCGCACAACATTGTGACCGCCTGTGAGGAGTTAGCCAATGACTATGCGGTTCAATCAGAAGCTGCCTATGGTCGGGGGCTGGATCCGTTTGTCATGACACGCGCCCTGGCGACCTTTCAGCGCAGCCTCATCAGCGGAAATGCCCTGTGGGACCGCTGGCAACGCGGGGCTCCTGTGGAGGAGGCCGTGGAGCAGGGAGGTGAGCTTTTTGGTTCAAACGGATTGGCCTGTGACCGATGTCACCTTCCGCCTTTGTTCACGACCCACGGGTTCGCCAACAATGGCCTCGATTCCATTTCCCTCGATCCTGGCCGGTGGAGGCTGACCGGGGAAGCCTCAGACAGTGGCGCCTTCAAGATCCCATCCCTGCGCAACATTGGGTTTACTGCGCCATACATGCACGATGGACGCTTTTCGACCCTGGATGAGGTGCTGGATCACTACGTATCGGGTGGTGCGGGTCATGCCCACCAAGACAGTTTGATTGCGCCGGCTGTGCTGTCGGGCCAGCAGCGATCGCAACTTTTGGCCTTCCTTGGCGCGCTCAATGACACGGCCTTTGTGCTCGATGCACGCTGGCAGCCGTGAAGGGGTTATCTTCATGAAGCCTTGAGAGTTTCTTTTGCCTCCATTCGGAAATGCGTCCCGGTCCTCGTTATCCTCGTTATGTCCGGGGCGTTGTACGCACAGCCTAACAATCCGGGTGACTTGACTTTGGAACCATTGCGTACTTGGATCAAAGCCAATTGGTATGACGGGCTCTTCGACGATTTGGGCTACAACCAGGCGCGGATTCAGATGTACGGGTATGTCGACGCCAATGGAGGGCAGATCGAGTGCATCTATACAGGGTTTCAGCAGGAGAGCGGGTTTGTCACCTATCCCAACCCAATCAATGCCGAACACCTGGTTCCCCAGTCCTTTTACGGGTCTTCGAGCCCCATGAAGTCGGACATCTGGTCCATTCGTCCATGCCACGGTTCTGCCAATTCGGCCCGCAGCAATGACGGGTACGGTGAAGTGCCCGATGGAAGTGCCCAGTGGTTTGGTGTCTCCTCTGGAGGGGCGTATTTGAGCACAGGTTCCACGCCTTCGAACCCCGACGATT
>Ga0209503_10000471_pt1 | contig 25101 bp, 14 predicted proteins | sample SouAtlMetagenome_2_FD_187448 | JGI IMG/M metagenome (GOLD analysis project Ga0209503, IMG submission 187448) | Marine eukaryotic phytoplankton communities from Atlantic Ocean - South Atlantic ANT15 Metagenome (SPAdes) (version 2) | ecosystem: Environmental > Aquatic > Marine > Oceanic | place... | reverse complement strand
ACTAGCACTGGAGATACTTATAATGCAGAATATGGTATTATTGAGTCTGTATCAGGTCTAGGAACCATTGGAACCCGTATAACAGGTTCTGTAGTTGAATTAGTATATACTCCACTTCCTAGTATTGATGCTCATGTCAATGTATTCATGAATGCATTAAGAATCCAAGATGATTCTAGAGATGTAATAAGTCTTGAGAATGGAACAATACAAACTGAGTATGGTGAGTATTTTGGTACTGAAAGAGATATTAAGAGAGCATTTGGATTAAAGCACCAAACAAATGATATCTTTAATAGAAGTTTTGATGGAAGCAGCACAAGTGTAGTTGATTTGACTAAGAATACTATTCAGATGGCAAATCATTACTTTGTCACTGGAGAGGAACTTCAATACATCCATGCTGGTGCTGGTACAACTCAAGCAATTGGAATCGCATCCACAGATGGATTTGTAGGTGTAGGAACTACTGACAAATTACCATCATCAGTATTTGCAGTTAAGATTACTGAAGATAAGATCAAACTTGCAGCAACTGCTAAAGATGCCCTTATGGGAGTTGTTAATAATGTTGACTTTACTAGTGTTGGTATTGGTACATCTCATAGATTTGTTTCTACGAATCAAAATTCAAAAGTACTTGTAACACTAGACAACATTATCCAATCTCCTCTTGTATCTACTGCAGTAACCACTCATCTTGAAAACGAAGTATTCACTACTAGTGATATTGTCGAATTTGCAGGAATTACCTCATTCTTTGGTGGAGACTTGATTAAAGTTGGTAATGAGATAATGAAGATTGAAGGTATTGGTGTTGGAAATACAAATACCATAAGAGTACGTAGACAATGGTTAGGAACATCTCTTGCTGGATATAGTACAGGTGATGTAGTAACCAAGGTTATTGGTAATTATAACATTGTAGAAAATACTTTAAACTTTGTGGAAGCACCTTATGGAACTCTTCCAATGAGTTCTACTACTAATCCACCTGATTCTAGGGACTGGGTTGGAATAGCAACAGGGTCTCATTTCCAAGGACGATCATTTATGCGTTCTGGTATTCCTAATACTGCACAAGAAACATATGCTCGTAACTATATCTTTGATGATATTTCATCAGGATTTACTGGAACAGAAAGAGACTTTGTTCTAACTTCTGCTGGAGGAACTGTAACTGGTATTGAAAATGACAATGCTATTATCTTAATAAATGATGTCTTCCAAGGACCAGGAATACAGTATGATTATACTTTAGAAGAATCTGGTTCAACAGGTATTACAACTATATCATTTACTGGAACTGCATCATCAATCGCATCTGATGTCAATACTTCTAATCTTCCAGTTGGTGGTGTTATAGTTTCTGTAGGTTCTACTGCAGGATTTGGATATCAACCATTAGTCGCTGCTGGAGGAACAGCAGTAGTATCTGCAGCAGGAACAATCTCATTAGTCTCTATTGGTAACAGTGGTTCTGGTTACATATCTGGTATTCAAACAACAGTTAATGTTGGCATACAAACCGAAAGTCTAACAGGTGTCAATATTGTTTCTATCGGAACAGCATCAATTTCAAATGGCAATATTGTTGGTGTTGCAGTTACTAACTCTCAGGTCTTCTGTGCCCCAAGAGTTGTTGATAATGCAGCATATAACAATTCTACTGGAGAGTTGGTTGTAACTACTTCTGCTGCTCATGGATTGAATGTAGGTAGTGAAGTATTGGTATCAGGAATAGCATTTACTTGCACATATTCAAGTTCTGCTCCAAGAAATCTATCCAACTTTGTTTATGATAATGTTACTGGTATAGCAACAGTAACTACTACCACTGCTCATGCTTTATCTGTAGGAAAGGATGTAATCTTTACTGGAATCGCAATGACATGTGGATTAGATGGTGGTTCATCTACTCATGTATATCCAAGAACAACTGACCCATATTATTCTGGTTCTGTAGTTACTAAGATTATTTCTGTTCAAAAATTTGAAACTAATGTGGGTGTTTCAACAGTTCCTACATTCTACCAGTCAGGAGGAACAGTTCAAAGGTCATTAATGACTCCAAGAGCAACTGATCCTGCTGCAGAAGGAACAGATGTTATTGAAGTATTGGATTCTACTAGATTTGCAGTAAACGTTGGTATATCCACAACATCACATCTTTATGCTAGAGGTGGAAGCGTTACGATGCCAATGGAAGTTGTTTTTGACTCACCACTTGGTTATTCAAATATTCCTTTAATATACAGTTCATCTTCTGTATCTGGAGTGGGTTCTAATGCAACTATTGATATAGCAGTTGGTCGGGGTTCAAGTGTTACGGACTTTACTCTTAGAAATACTGGTTATGGATATGGTAATGGAGAAATCTTAACTGTAGCTATCGGTGGAACCACAGGAATACCTACAACTTCATCTTATCACGAATTCCAATTAACAATAGATGAAATATTTACTGATGAGTTTACTGGTTGGTCTGTAGGTCAATTGCAAGACTTAGATGATGTTGCATACTTATTTGATGGAAATAGACTAACCTTCCCATTAAGTCAGGGAGGAGTAGTTGTTTCTATAAGGGCAAGCAAAGGTTCTCCTATTAATATTGAAGATACTCTTCTAATCTTTGTTAATGATGTTCTTCAGGTTCCTGGTGAAGGATTTAAGTTTGAGGGTGGAAGTACTCTTACATTTACTGAAGCACCTAAAGCAAAAGATACTTGTAAGATAATCTTCTACAAGGGTAGTGGTGATCAGGATGTTAAATTTAGAGATGTTATAGAACCTGTTGAAGTTGGTGATACTTTAACTCCAAGTGCATATGCTCCTACTCCATCTTATCTACAAGAAGACCCAAGAACAGTTACATTAATTAAGTCTACAAATAACGTAGATACTATTCCTTATTATGGTCCAGGTATCACTGCTGATCCTAATCAAACTAAACCAGTTATTTTGACTAGGCAGACAGAAGATATGATTCTTAATGGAAAAGAAGTTTCTAAGGATAGAGGATTATACGAACCTCGTGTTATTCCTGCAGCAAATATTATTAAGGCGGTTGGAGTAACTTCAACTCAACTCTATGTTGATAATGTAAGACCTATATTTGATTCTCAAAATGAGAGTGATGTTGGTCTTACATTCCAAGATCAAGTTACTTTAACATCTCAAGTAGTAAAAACAGGTGCTACTGCTACATCTGTTGTATCTACTGGAGGAACTATTAGTTCTATCTCTGTTGTTGGTGGAGGAACTGGATATGATTCAGTACCAAATGTAGTCATTTCTAACGCTGTTGGATTTGGTTCTACTGCAACTGCAACAGCACAGATTAGTGGTGGTTCAGTTATAGGTGTAACGGTATCATTTGGTGGTACAAATTATAGTGAAAGTCCTCAAGTTCTCATCGAACCTCCTACTTTGGTTTCTGAGACTAATGATGTTGACTCCTATATTGGTGACTATGGTGTTGTTGTTGGATTCGGTACTACAACACAAAGTACCGTTGATAAGATGATTATGGATCTATACATTCCAACATATTCTGATTTAAGACAAACAAAATTAGTTGGAACTGCGATTACTATTAGTTCTCTTGATCTTCAAGATTACTTCATGGTCTTCGCATCTAATGCAGGAAGTGCCACAACATCTATAACTTCTAAGGATACTGATAACAATATAATTGGTGTAGGAACTCAATTTATTGATAACATATACCAAGTAAGTGCAGTAAGTAATGTTACTAGAAATGTAGTTGGTGTGGGAATGACTGTTGTAAGAAGAGTTTATGCAAATATAAGTGGTCTTTCAACGGTTACCTTTGGAACCACTGGTATTGACTTCTCTTCTGAGTTCTATACCTTTGATGATGATGGTGAAGGAACAGGAAGTGGATTTGCAGGAATCATAACTGCTTCTAATTACTTTGGTAATTATAGTTGGGGTAAGATTACTCTTACAGGTAGATCTGAAACTAATCAGTTTGAGGTTTATCCAAATGATGGTATAAGTGGAATCTCCACTTGGCCATTAGTACAACGGACAATTCCTTTGAAGTCCTCTAATTATATTATCTAAATACTTTTAAATCTAGTGCTCTATAAATGGCAAAGTTAGGAATATCAACGGGGGCAGCACCAGACGACGGCACAGGTAGTAGTCTGTTAGTTGGTGCTGCAAGAGTCAATAGTAATTTTGATGAACTTTATACTTTACTAGGAGCAGGTTCGACTACCAACCTAGCACCTGGTATTGTTACTTCTATTGTTGCTGGAGATAATATAAGTGTTTCTGGTGGAACTGGACAAGTAACAATTACGGGTTCAGCAGGTACATCTCATGTAAATACTGGTTCTTTAAATGTTTCTGGTATTTCTACTCTTGGAGTAACATCTATCACAGGTAACGTAGTTGTTGATAGTGGCAACAAGATAAGTTTAATAGATGAGAATGAAATTCACTTTGTTAATGGTGCAGGTAATGGTGATGTAATTAGATGGGGAAGTGCAGGACCAGATAATTTGAGAATTGGTTTTGGTTGGGGTGCATATGGTTCAGCAGCAGCTATCTACTCCGATTATAGTATGAATCTTAGTAGTGCTATGAGAACTAATATTACCGCTACTGGAACCAGTTCTGGTGATATGGTCTACCTTAATAGCACTAATGGAGTAGATATAAGAACTAATGCAACTGTAACTGGAATATTAACTGCTACTTCTTTTGTTGGCGATGGTTCAGGATTAACTGGAGTTGGTGGTGGTAGCACAGAATTCGTAAGCACGAAATCTTTAGTTGTTACTACTGGAATGAGCACAGTATCCAATACACAAAATTGGGATGGCACTTACCATTATTTTGGTGGTTCTGGTTACGGTGCTGCCACTACTTTTGGTGTTGTTGGACGTAATGGTCAGGACTTAATAGTTCAAAATGATAATAAGATTTTACTAAGAAATGGTTCTAATACAAGATTAGAAGTGAATAATGATGGAACTATCGTAACTGGTGTTGCTACTGCTACTCAATTGGATGTTGGAGATGCTCCACAAAATCTAAGAATAAGACATCTTGGATCAGGTAACAGAATTCAATCATATCAAGGTGGAACTATAGAAATAGGTGGTTCATCTGATGATGGTACTAATTATGAATATGGATTTAGATATACTCTTGATAATCAGGTAGAACTGACATTTAATGGAACCAAAAAATTCGAGACTACAAATCAGGGAACACTGACGACTGGTATTGCTAGTGCTACTTCATTTAGTGGTCATGGCAACGATCTTGTTACATCACAGTGGGCAGTTGCTAATAGTGGTTCTAGTCACTATACCTTTACTGGTCCAGGTAATTTGAGTGCTGCAGAGGATCCTACACTCTATCTTGCAAGAGGACAAACATATGAGTTTGTTCTTAATGCAAGTGGTCACCCATTTAGAATACAAACTACTTCTGGTGCTTATGATGCTGGAACTCAATATGAAACTGGTGTTACCAATCCTGGTGCTGCTGTTGGAACAATAAAATTCCAGATTCCTTTTAATGCACCAAACACTCTTTATTATGTTTGTCAAAACCACTCAGCAATGGCTGGAACATTGACAATATACCCATCTATATAATCTTTAATAAATAAATAAAAACTTCTGTCAAATGTCTGCGATTATAACTGATCAGATTAGAATATTAAACGCAAAGAACTTCGTTGCTGGAGTATCTTCAAGTGCAAATTCTTACTATTCATTCATTGGATTACCCAATCCAACTGATTACCAATCTGATTGGGAGAAAAATCCTCCTGCACCTAAAGATAGTTTTAATGAAGAGAACAAATATTGGGATGATATGATTGCGTTGAAAAAGATTACTGCGTCTGACACTAGACAAGTAATTCCAAAACGCCTATGGACATCAGGTACAGTTTATGATATGTACCGTGCTGACTATAGCAGAACAAACACTGCTAAAGTTTCAGGTGCGACTAATTTATATAATGCCACATATTATGTTCTTAATTCAGAATACAGAGTTTATGAGTGCCTTCAAAATGGTACAACACCAGAAACGCCAAATGGTAAATCTTCTTTAGATGAACCTACATTTATTGATTTAGAACCAAGGTCAGCAGGAACAAGTGGTGATGGATATATCTGGAAGTATTTGTATACGATTAAACCAAGTGACATTATAAAGTTTGATTCGACTAATTTTATTCCTGTACCTACAGATTGGGCAACTTCTTCGGATAATGCACCTGTTCGTAATAATGCTGTTGATGGTTCAGTTAAAATTGTAACCATTAATAACCGTGGAGTTGGTATTGGTACTGCAAATAGAACTTATACTAGAGTTCCTATCAGAGGTAATGGCACTGGTGCTGAATGTACAGTGGTTATCAACAATGACCAGACAGTTGATTCTGTAGTTGTTTCTAGTCAAGGTTCAGGATACACTTATGCCAATGTTGATTTAGCTGCTGGTGGAGTTCCTGCTGGAACTACCTCACCAAGTCTTGATGTTGTCATTTCTCCTGAAGGAGGACATGGTGCTGATATCTATAGAGAACTTGGTGCATACAATGTTCTTTTATATTCTAGAATTGAAAATGATACAGAGAATCCTGATTTTGTAACAGGAAATGAGTTTGCTAGGATTGGAATTGTAGAAAATCCAAAAGCAACACCATCTTCACTACTAGTTGCTGATAAAGCAAGTGCTTTGTCTGCATTAAAAATAACTGGTGTTGGTTATAGTAGTGCAGTATTTACTATGGATGGTGAATTTACACAAACAGTTGCTGCAGGATCTACTGCAGTGGGTAGAGTGGTTAGTTATGACCAGACTACTGGAGTGTTAAAGTTCTGGCAAGATAGAACTCTTGCAGGATTCAATACAGTTGGAACAGCACAAACTGACCCAACATACGGATATGAGTTAGTTCAGTTCTCAAGTAATCCAACAGCACCTGGAAGTTTAGATATTAGTCATGCATCAGTGTCTAATCTCAGCATTGATTCATCATTTAGCGGTATCAGTACCGTAATAAATAATAAAACATATTACTTGGGTCAAACTTTTACGAATGGTATTGGCAGTCCTGAAGTTGAAAAATACACAGGAAATATAATTTATGTTGATAATAGACCTTCTATTACTAGATCATCCAACCAAAAAGAAGACATTAAAGTCATTTTGCAATTCTAAGGAATAATAACGAATTATGCCACAACAAACTAATCTAAACGTTGCTCCGTATTTCGACGACTTTGATCCTTCTGATGATTTTCATAAGGTATTGTTTAAGCCTGGATTCCCAGTCCAAGCAAGAGAGTTAACAGGACTTCAATCAATATTACAAAACCAGATTGAAAAGTTTGGTCAGCACTTCTTTAAAGATGGTGCTAAAGTAATTCCTGGCAATACAACCTATCAAAGGCAATATACAGGATTGCAATTAAGTAATACTTATCAAGGTGTTCCTGTATCTGCATATGCGGATCAATTAGTTGGTACAAAAATTACGGGACAAACTTCTGGAGTAACTGCATATGTTACTGAAGTATTGTTACCTACAAATTCGGATAATGGCAATTTAACTCTTTATGTAAATTATTTGAGTTCAAGTACAGTCAATAATTCAACTGAATCTTTTAGTGATGGTGAAGAATTAGTTTGTAATACCGATATTACTTCTGGTTTACTTGGTAATAGTTCGATTGCTGCTAATACTCCATTTGCGTCTACACTACAATCAGGGTCTGCTATTGTAGGATCATCATTCTCTATTCAGAATGGTGTATATTTCATTCATGGGAATTTTGTTAATGTTGATGATGAGACATTAATATTAGATCAATATTCTAATACTCCAAACTACAGAATTGGTTTAAATGTAAATGAAGAAATAATTACATCTGATTTAGATGAAACTTTAAATGATAATTCACAGGGATATAATAACTTTGCTGCACCAGGAGCAGATAGATTAAAGATTACAGCATCTTTATTTAAGAAATCATTAGATGATTTTGAAGATTCTAATTTTGTAGAATTAGGAACTGTTGAAAATGGGGTATTAAGGATACCTGGTAAAATTGCATCAAGTCCGTTTCAAAAAGAATTAACAGAGGCTTTAGCAAAAAGAACATTTGATGAGTCTGGAAACTATACATTAGGAGCATTTGATGTTTCTGTTCTTGATTCATTAAACGATAATGAAGGCAATAACGGATTATATGACATTGAAGAATTTACTGCAGGTGGAGATATTCCAGCAGAAGATAAAATTGTATATAAAGTTTCTGAGGGTACAGCATTTGTAAAGGGATATGAGGTTAGAAAAGTACGTCCTACTCTTGTTGATGCACCTAAACCACGTACTTCTTTTACTATAGAAGATGAGTCTATAATTTATAATACTGGTCCAACATTAAAATTAAATAGAGTTTTTGGTTCACCAGGAATAAGTACAGCAAATAATACTATTGTTAGTTTGAGAGATAGTAGAATCGGTGCAGGAAATACTACTGCTGGTGGTAATGAGATAGGTGTTGCTAGAATATATGATTTTGCATTAGAAGGTGGAACCTATAATAATAATTCAGTATTGAATGAGTGGGATATTTCTCTATATGATGTACAAACAACTACTCAGATTACTCTAAACCAACAAAGCACACTTACTACACCAACTCACATAAAAGGTGCTAATAGTGGTGCAACAGGATTCTTATTTAATCCTATCACAGATAATGCTAGTTTAGAAGTATATGAAACTTCGGGTGATTTTATTAAAAATGAACCAATAATTGTCAATGGTATCTTAAGTGGGAAGATTGCAATAGCAGTAACTGCTCATGGTATTGAAGACGTAAAATCCATATTTAGTACCAGAGATGTTGGTGCTACACCATATTCAGGTACTGTTGGATTATCATCTATCTTTAATGCTGATGTAATTCAATCAACTTCATCTAATATTGGTATTGCTACTATTAGTGCTTCCTCTGGTGGATTCAGTACAGTTACAAGTCCTAATGAAAGATTTCCTGGTACTTTAGTAAAAGTAAATAATCTCGTTCAATTTAGCAATTCTGCTAAATCAAATGATCCTACTTATGGTAAGGTTACTGCAATTGGTACAAACACCATAACAATCACAAACGTTGCTGATGTTGATGGTATAGTAAATGGAAGTTTGCCAACTTCTGTTAGAGAGGTAACTGACTTTAAAGTCTTAACTACAGAGTTGCAAAGTTCATCTGACAATAGTTTGTTTACTGAACTTCCTAATCAGTACATATCAGATGTTGATTTAACAAATGCATCGATTACAATTAGAAAAACATATAATGTTAGTATCTCAGGTAATAAAACTAGTTTAGTAAATGCTGGTGATAATGAGTCATACTTACCATTCGATGAAGAAAGATATTCCTTACAGAGAACTGATGGGGCAACCGAAACATTAAGTGCAGATAAGTTTATCTTTACTAATGGTGGCAAAACCTTACAAATTGGTAATTTGGGTTCTGATACAACTAATGCAACTCTTATAACCACATTAACAAAAGTAAAACCAACATCAAAAACTAAAATAAGAAATAGAGTTAATTCTATTGTTGTTGATAAGTCTATTCTTGTTGGTTCTGGTATAGGAACAACAACATTAAATAATGGTCTAACTCATGGCAATTATCCTTTTGGTACAAGAGTAGAAGATGAGGTTATTTCTCTCAATACTCCTGATGTAATTGATCTACATGCTGTATTTGAGTCTGGGGATACTAATGCACCAGCAGCACCAAAAGCAACTCTTAACACTATTACAAGTCCATCAAATACTACTGCAGAATATGTTGTAGGTGAAAAAATTACGGGACAAACCAGTGGTGCAGTTGCTATTGTAGCAAGTATTGTTACACCATCTCAAATTGAGTTTATCTATAAAAATGATGGTCAATTTACAGAAGGAGAGAGTATTTCTTCTTCTGAATCAAATGTATCGGCAATTATAACAACTATAGTCGAATCTAGTTTTGACATAACAGATAATTATAGTTTCTCTACTGGACAAGAAACTACTCAATACAATCAGGGATTTATTACTAAGAATGAGGATGTAAAAGCACCTTCTAAGCAAATTAAAATTTATTTCTTAAGTGCCTATTATGATACCAATGATACTGGTGACATAACAACTATAGATTCATATGAGTCCTTTGATTATTGCAATGAAATACCATATTATGAAAATATCAAAAATAGTGATGTAATTGATATTAGACCAAGAGTTAATGAATATACTGTTACTGAAGGTTCTAGATCTCCATTAGAATTCAAAGGAAGGAATTTTGATTCTTCTGGTAATTCTTCAAATAGTATTTTAGCATCTGATGAGAATATTTTAACTACATTCTCTCATTATGTGGGTAGAGTAGATGTTGTTTGTTTGACTAAGAGTGGAAGGGTACAATTAGTAACAGGATTACCTTCACCACAACCACAAAAACCAGCGAAAGTTGATGATTCTATAGAACTTGCTACTATCAGTCTTGCACCATATCTTTGCAATATTGATGATGATGTTTCAATTACTTCTCTAGAATACATTCGTTATACAATGAGTGATATTAGAAGATTGGAACAAAGAATTAGTAATTTAGAATATTATACTGCATTATCTTTATTAGAAACAAATACTCAAAACTTCTTTGTTTCTGATGCAAATGGATTGAACAGATTTAAGTCTGGATTCTTTGTTGATAATTTTGAGAACTTCTTGTCTCAAGATGAGCGTTTTATCAAGAACAGTATTGATACAAAGAACAAGGAATTGAGACCAAGCCATTATACAACTTCAGTTGACCTTATGTTTGGTCCTGTAGTTAATGTTGATGCAACACAAGATCCTACTACTGCTCAAATTGAAGGAGTTAATGTTAGACGTAATAATGGTATCGTCACTCTAGATTATGCTGAAGTTGAATGGTTTAAGCAAGAATTTGCAACTAGGTCAGTTAGTGTAACACCATTTATTGTTCCTTTCTGGAATGGCATTTTATCATTAACACCACAATCAGATACTTGGACAGATACTGTCAGAATACAAGCAAGAACAATCGTAGAAGGTAATTTCTCATCACAAGTAGCAAGAGCACGTCAAATTTTAGGAAGAGACCCTCAGATTGGATTTGTTAATACTGCGTGGGATTCTTGGAGAGTAACATGGGCTGGAGATACTAGACAAGAAACATCTGTTAGCACATGGGGTAGATCTCTAGGTAGGACACAGCAAAGATTTAGAAGGGAATCCACAGCAACTTTACAAGATCAACGTAGACAAAGATCTGGTAGAGAAGTTCTAGTAACAGAAACCAGAGATGATGTTTCTCTTGGTGATAGAGTAGTAAGTAGAGAACTTATTACTTTTGTAAGGTCAAGGAATGTTCAGTTTACTGCTCAAGGTATTAAACCATTAACTAGAGTATATGCCTTCTTTGCTGGCAGAGAAGTATCACGTTTCTGTGTTCCTAAGTTATTGCAAATAAGCATGTCATCAGGAGCATTCCAAGTTGGAGAAACTGTAATTGGAAGAATGAACTCTGGTTCAAATAGAAATAGTTCTTCTGCTTATATTCAATTTAGGGTTGCAAATCCTAATCATAGAACTGGTGCATTTAATGTTCCTTCAAGAACCTATGCAGAAGACCCATATACATCAGGTTCAATTCCTACAACATATACATCTTCATCAACTTTATTGAACGTAGATGTTGCTGGATTAGCGGATATAAGTCAAACTGACTTCTATGGGTGGGTTGCTTCTGGAATGCTTCTTACAGGTCAATCTAGTGGTGCTCAAGCAACTATTAGTAGTGTACGTTTGATTTCTTCACTATCAGGTTCTTTATTGGGTTCTTTCTTTATTCCTAATCCAAACAATAATACTTTCCCTAGTTTTGCAACTGGTAGATCTTTGTTTAGATTATCAAGTGATGCTGGCAATGCTCAAGATGCTACTACGAGTGCAGAACAAGATTACATGGCACAAGGTAGTCTTGATACAGTAAGAGAAGATATTATTTCGACTAGAAATGCTACAGTCACTATTAATGAAGTAACAGCAGAAGACAGCATAACTGCAACTCTAGGTGTTACAACTCAAGATGTATTGACTGCTCAATGGCAAAGAGGTGGTGACCCATTAGCACAATCGTTTATAATCGATAATCCTGAAGGTGTATTCTTAACTAGATGTGATGTTTTCTTCAGAACAAAAGATGACATGGGTGTTCCCGTTATATTCTCTATCAGAACTATGGAGAATGGAGTACCTACACAAACTATAGTTCCATTATCAGAGGTATCATTAGATCCTGATGAAGTAGTATTATCTACTGATGCTACTCAGTCTACTACTTTCCAATTTGATGCACCTGTTTATCTTGAAGCAGGTAGAGAATATGCAATGGTAATGCTATCTAATTCAGCAAAATATAGTGTTTATATTTCCAGAGTTGGTGAAAATGATGTAACTAATCAAACCTTTGTTTCTAATCAACCAATACTTGGAAGTTTGTTTAAATCTCAAAATGCTTCTACATGGGAACCAAGTCAGTGGGAAGACCTTAAGTTTACTCTTTATAGAGCAGACTTTATAGAAAGTGGTTCATTTGATACTTATAACCCACAATTAGATATAGGAAACGGACAAATTGCTCAACTAATGCCAGATTCTCTAGAAATCAATTCTAGACAAGTCAGAGTTGGTCTTGGTACAACAGTTGGTGACACAGACTTCTTATTAGGCAATACTGTTGTTCAAGGTGGAACTCAGGCAACTGGTGATTATGTTGGTTCTGCTGGAACTGCAGGTGGTCTTAATATAACCAATGCAGGTTTAGGTTATACTCCAGCATCTGGTCAATTAACCTTTACTGGAGTCAACTTAGTAACTCTTACTGGTAATGGTAGAAATGCAACTGCAAACATTACTATCAATGGAGGATCAATCGTTGCATCTGGTGCAACTATCTCTAACGGTGGTACTGGATATCAAATAGGTGATGTTGTAGGAATAGCAACTATTGGTGCTAATTCTATAGGAAGAAATGCTAAGATGACTGTTACATCTATTGGCAGCACTTCTGAATTAATTCTCGACAATGTTGAAGGCAACTTTGTTGTAGGTTCAGCAAATACTTTGAGTTTCATTAACAATGCTGGTATTACTACAGTATTGAATAATGCAAACGGAGGAGATGTTCAGATAGGTTCTATTGTTTCTGTAAATGATGGATTAACCATCAATGTCAATCATAAGAATCATGGAATGTATTCTACTGACAATAAAGTAACATTAGCAAAGATAGAATCAGATTCTATTCCTACAAAACTTGCTACTGCTTATCCTGTAGGATCTACAGCAGCAATATCAGTTGAAAATGCTGGTATCTTTACCAACTATGAGAATGTAGGTGTAGGAACTACTAACGTTGGACTTCTAAGAATAGGTGATGAAATTATCGAGTATACAAATACTTCAGGTAATACAATTGGTGGAAATATTGTAAGAGGTTCAACTTCAGTTGATTATCCAGTTGGAACTCCAGTTTATAAGTATGAATTGGATGGAGTTGGTTTATGGAGACTTAATACTACGCATGATGTAGTTGATGAGATTAAATTTGATTCCTACAATGTTAAATTGGATATGTCCAAGAAATATAAGGATACAAATGATGACAGAAGTAATGATGTTGGATTCCCACAACTATTCTTTAACAATTCAAAATCTGCTGGTGGTTCTAAGATAACTGCAACTCAAAATGTTCCTTTTGAAATTATTACACCTCTAGTATCTAATGTAACTCTTCCACAGACAAGCATTACTGCTAATGTAAGAACTGTTACAGGAACTAGTTTGGGTGGTAATGAAATATCATTCCTTGATACTGGTTTTGATGCTGTAGTTCCGAATGAAAGCAATTACTTAAATACACCAAGATTGATTGCTTCAAAAGTAAATGCAGACAATAAGTTAACAACTCTTCCTGGTAATAAGTCTTTGAATATGAAGTTTACACTCAATACAACTAACAGTTGGGTGAGTCCTGTAATTGATGGTCAAAGGATTAGTGCAATATTAACTTCTAATAGAATTAATAATCCAGTAACAAGTTACGCTACTAACGCACAAGTAAAGACTATTGATAATGATCCTAATGCGTGTCAATACATCTCCAAAGAAATGGAATTGGAAAATTCTGCATCTTCCTTGAAGATAATATTAGATGCTCATATTAATGTTAATACAGACATTAGAGCATTCTATGCAGTCAATGCTCAACCAGGAATTGATCCTGTGTTTGTTCCATTCCCTGGATATGCAAACTTGAACAAGAATGGAGAAGTTATTGACTCTGCAAATAATGATGGTTCGACAGACGATTTTATTACAAAATCAAATGGTTATGGACAAGATGCTAAAGATCTTGATTATGTTGAATATACATTTACTGCAGATGAATTACCTTCATATAGGTATTATAGAATTAAACTCGTGATGACTTCAACATCACAGGTACATGTACCTCGTGCAAGAAGATTGAGAGTGATGGCATTAGCATGATTAACGTAGAAGGTAATGCGGATCTCAAACGAGATCCCAAATCAAATGCTATTATTAACACTAATGCTTCAGATTATGAAAGATATGTGACACGTCGTAAAGTAAAAGCAAAAGAAAACGATAAAGTAACAAATATGGAAGAGGATCTCGCTAATTTAAAAAATGAAATGAACGAAATCAAATCTTTACTTAAGGAGTTAGTCTACAATGTCAAGTAAGAATTTAACATTTGATCCCACAGCAGGAGTTCCTTATGCTGCTAATTTGACTCTTTATTCTGGTGCAGATTTTACAGCAAAATTTAATGTTGTTGATACCTCCAATTCTCCATATAATTTTACAGGATATACTGCATCATCTCAGATGCAAAAAAGTGCAGGTATAGGTGCAACCACCGTTCCTGCTACCACCTTTAATGTTGGATTTACAAGTGCAGCAGGAGGTGTTTTTGAAGTATCAGTGGGTTCTACAGATACTAGAACACTGGTAGAAGGAAGATATGTTTATAACGTTTTAGTTAGTTCAGGTTCTACAATTTATAATATAGTAAATGGAAATATCTTGGTTTATCCAGGTATTTCTTCTGCTCCCTAAATAATAGAAAGGTATAGTGTATAAATGGCACAACCAGCAAGTAGACAAGAATTTACTGATTATTGCAAAAGGCAACTGGGAGCTCCAGTGCTTGAAATTAATGTTGCCGATGAGCAAGTAGAGGACATCATTGACGATGCAATTCAGTATTTTAATGAAAGGCATTTTGATGGTGTCGCACAGGTATATTTAAAATATAAAGTAACACAAGATGATATTGATAGAGGAAAGGGACCAGGACAAGCAGGTAATACAGGAATAACAACTACCATTGTAGATAAGAATGTTGGATTAACTACTGAATTTAAATATCAAGAAAATCAAAATTATTTACAAGTTCCTCCTTCTGTTATTGGAGTAACTAAAGTATTTCACTTTGATGGTTCTAATACTGTAACAAATAATATGTTCAGTGTTAAATATCAAATGTTCTTAAATGACATTTATTATTGGGGTGCAACTGAATTATTAACATATGCAATGACAAAGACCTATTTGTCTGACATTGACTTTCTATTGACCACAGAGAAGCAAATAAGGTTCAATCAGAGGATGGATAGACTATACCTTGACTTCGACTGGGCAACATTAAATCCAGGCGATTACCTAATAATGGATTGTTTTAGAGCATTAAATCCAAATGATTATACAAGAGTTTGGAATGATTCTTTCTTAAAGAAATATGCAACTGCATTGATGAAGAGACAGTGGGGTCAAAATTTGCTTAAATTCCAAGGAGTTAAATTACCAGGTGGTATTGAATTAAATGGAAGACAAATTTACGATGATGGTGAAAAGGACTTAGAAGTCATCAGAGAAATGATGTCCAATACTTATGAAATTCCACCTCTAGATATGATAGGTTAATATAGTGCTCAATCCCTTTTTTCAACAAGGAGCAAGATCTGAACAGAATTTAGTTCAGGATTTAATCAACGAACAGTTGAGGATGTATGGTGTTGAAGTACATTATATGCCCAGAAAATATGTTGAAGAAAATAAAATAATAAGGGAAGTAGTACAATCTAAATTTGATGACGCATATCCTTTAGAGGCATATGTAGATACTTTTGATGGATATGGAGAGAATCCAGTTCTTCTAACCAAGTTTGGTATTGAAGCAACAAACGAAATAACTCTTACTATTTCTAAGGAAAGATTTGAAGATTATATCTCACCTTTGATGAAGAATGAGGCAGATGTAAAATTATCCACTAGACCAAAAGAAGGTGATTTAATCTATTTTCCATTAGGTGATAGATTATTTGAGATTAAGTTTGTTGAACACGAAAAACCTTTCTATCAACTTCAAAAAACATATGTTTATGAATTGAGATGTGAACTCTTCCGTTATGGAGATGAAGTTATTGATACTGGCATTGCTGAGATTGATGATGAGTTAACTGGAGATAATGCTGATGGGATTACAGAGGATGGTATTCCAACTATCTTAGGACCAACTCAAACATTCACTCTAGTCGGCACAGGATCGACTGCAGCAGCAGAAACAAGTATTATATCTACTGGTGGTATAAGATTCGTACAAATCACTGACAGGGGCGGTGGATACCTCCACAGTCCTACTATAGGATTCTCTTCAGCACCTTCAGGTGGAGTAACTGGTATTGCCACTACAAGGATGATTGGTGGTATTCAGGTATGCAATTTAAATGTAAATGCAAATGCTAAATCTATTCAAAACATAGATTTAGTTAATCCAGGTTCTGGATATACTGTCGCACCTCTTGTACAAGTTACTGGAGGTGGTGGAGCAGGTGCAGCAGCAACTGCATATATTGGTAATGGATTAGTGGGAGTTATCACTGTAACATCAGGTGGTGGTGGATTTACAACCTCCCCAACTGTTACGATAGCAGGTCCAGCAGGAGTTGGAACTACTGCTACAGCACACGCAGTCTTGAGTTCTGGAGGTAGTATTACTGCTATTAATATCACCAATGCTGGTGCTGGTTATACTCAGATACCAAATATAACAATATCTAATCCTTCATTAGATTCTTCAGGTAATTACATATTCAATGAAACCGTAACAGGTTCAGTAAGTGGTGCTACAGGAAGAGTTAGAACTTGGGACTCTATAACAAATATTTTAGAGGTATCTTCAATCTCTGGTGCATTTAGTATTGGAGAAAATATAGTTGGATCTGTATCTAAGGCATCACATGCATTACGCATTGTAGATGAAGAACCTACTGATGATGGATTTGCCGATAATACTAATATAGAATTAGAAGCAGATAAGATATTAGACTTTACTGAACAGAACCCATTTGGTACTCCCTAAATAATATACCAGGACTATAACAATGTTTGAATATTTTTATAACGAAATTCTGAGAAGAACCATTATTGCGTTTGGTACTTTGTTTAACGGCATTACTGTTAAGCAAACCGATTCGACGATAAGGGTTCCTTTGGCATATGGTCCTACTCAGAAGTTCTTAGCAAGATTAGAGCAATCACCTGACTTGAATAAGTCTACTGCCATTACTCTACCGAGGATGTCTTTTGAGTTTACTGGTCTTACTTATGATCCATCAAGAAAGGTAACTACTACTCAGCAATTTATTGTTAAAGATCCCACTGACGGAAGTGATGTTAAAAAGTCATATATGCCAGTCCCATATAATATGCAATTTGAATTGAGTATTATGTGTAAGGTGAATGATGATGCACTTCAAATTACAGAACAGATTCTTCCATATTTCCAACCTGCATATAATGTAACTGTAGAATTAGTTGAAACTATAAAAGAAAAGAGAGATATACCGATTGTATTGGAAAATATTACAATGCAAGATGATTATGAAGGAGACTTTGATAAGAGAAGAGTTCTTCTTTATACACTAAGATTTACTGCAAAGACATATCTATTCGGACCAGTTGCCGATGCTACAAAGGATATCATCAAGAAGTCTTCTGTTACATATATTGCTGGTGGTGCTAAATCTGCTGCTAGAGATATCACATACTCTGTTACTCCAAGTGCAATCAAGAACTACACTGGTATTGTTCTTACCAATCTATCAGAGAACATCACATTAGGTGACACGGATATTACAGTGGATGATGGTTCTAAGATACCTGCAGTATCATCTACTGAGAACTTATATCTCGATATTGGTGGAGAAGAAGTTCTAGTTGTTTCAAAAGAGGGCAATCAGTTAATAATAAAGAGAGGACAAGATTCTACTACAGCAGTATCTCATATTAAGGGAACTGCAGTTAAATCCATTACAACTGCTGATAATGCATCTATTGAGGTGGGTGATGACTTTGGATTTGATGGCACTACTGAGAGTTGGTTATAAATTATGACAAAAGACAATTTGGATAAAACTTTTAATATCACTCCAGAAGTGGTAGAAGAAAAGAAATCAATTGAAAGATCTACTCCACCTCCTGATAGATTAACTAAAGATGATATTACAAGAGACTATGAGTATACAAGAGGTAATCTTTATAGTATAATAGAGAAGGGACAAGAAGCAATTGATGGTATTCTTGAAATTGCTCAAGAAAGTGAAATGCCTAGAGCATATGAAGTTGCTGGTCAGTTAATCAAAAGTGTCTCTGATGCTACTGATAAATTAATAGACCTTCAGAAAAAACTGAAAGATGTTAATACAGAGGATAAAAAATCTCCAACTAATGTAACTAATGCATTATTCGTTGGTTCTACTGCTGATTTAGCAAAACTAATCAAACAGCAGAATTCTGAAAAAGAGTAATTTTTTTCTAAAATAAATATTAAAATAGATGAGTAATATTCTGTGTCTCTAAATAAACCATCAGATTTTTTTGAGCGAAAAAAAGACGAAGAATTAGCTCGCAAAAAATTAAAAGAAGAACAGGAATTAGCAAATAAAAAAGTTTCTGCACCAAAGGAATTTTTTGGTGAGGAAGAAGAAGTAGTAGAAATAGTTGAAGAAGTAAAACCTAAAGCAAAACCAAATCCTCTTGCAAAGATAAGAGAAGATCTAAAAAAATTATCTAAATCAATTCCTGAGAAAACAGACCTTTCAGAGGTTTTTGGTAGAATTGAAGAGTTAAAAGAAAGGATTGATAATATACCCGAACAGGTTAGTTATGAAGGGCATATTAATGTTTTACGTGCCGAAATAACAGAAGTAGAAGAGAGTATACCTGAACAATTTGACCCAACTGATTTATACAATAATCTATCATCTCTAAAAGAGAATATTGAAAGAGTTCGTTCAGAAATACCTGTTATTCCTGAACCAATTCTTTATGACGATGAATTAAACAATATTACTGCATTAGTAGAAGAAGTTAGAAATAGTATTCCAGAAGTTCCTGAAGTTAGATACTATGAGAAGGAACTTAATTTAATAATCGACTCTATTGAAGAAGTTCGTGAAGAGATACCTGTAATACCTGAAATAAAGTATTATGATGAGCAGATTTCTGGTATTGAAAAAGGTATAGAATTAATTGAGAAATCAATATCTAAGTTACCAAAAGTCAAGTATTATGATAAGCAGATTAAAGAGATATTAGAATCTGTAAAAGAAGTTCGTTCAGAAATACCTGAAGTTCCTGAAGTAAAATATTATGATGAAGAAATAAAAGGATTAGAAGAAAAGATTTCTTTAGTAGAAGGTTCTATTCCAATAGTACCAGAAGTAAAATCTTATGATGAAGAAATTAAGGGTATAAACAAAGAAATTAGAGGTCTTTATAATAAGTATACTTCAATCAGAATTCCTGATCAAGAGCAGTATATATCAGAAGCAAAGAATTTATATTCTTCATTTGAGAAGAAGAATATAAAACTTCAGAAAAAGATTGATCATTTAGAAGAAGTTTTTAGTAAATTTAATGAAGAAGTTCTGATTGAAAATACTTTAAGTATACCACCTGATGAAGATAATTCTGACCCATTAACACCACTAGATCAGAAGTTTGTAACTTATGAAAAACTTCAAGAGAATTATAGATTATTTGTAAATAGAGTTCAGCAACAACTAGCATCGTTTGGTGGCGGTGGTATAGGTGATGCTCCTTATGATGGACAAGCATATGTTCGTAAGAACTATAAGTGGGTTTTAAGTAGTGCTGCTGGTGGCGGTGGTGGTGCTGGACTTTGGCAGTCTGATTCTGTTGGTATTAATACCACATCTAATATTGGTGTGGGTGCAGATGCAGTTGCAGGAAAAAGATTATACGTATCTGGTGATGCAGAGTTTACTGGCAATGTATCAGTTGGTGGAACTCTTACTTATGAAGATGTAAAGAATGTAGATTCTATTGGTGTAATAACCGCCCGTCAGGATGTAAGGGTCGGTCAAAACCTATCAGTTGTAGGGTTAACCACACTAGGTTCTGCCAATGGGATAGGAACCGTACACGTTGGATTAGGGAATACCGCCCTATATGTGGACGGTGATGCAAGAGTTGTTGGTGTACTTACTGTTGGTAGATCATCTATTACTTTAGATGGTAACTCTAATATAATTAATGTTGGTATTGTTACTATTTCAAATACCACAGTAAATATTGGTGAAAATGTAAGAATTAATGCTATTGCTTCAGGTATTAACTCTGCACCTAATGTTTTATATGTTGCAAAGGATGGTGATGATGATAATAACGGCACATCTATTGATAATGCTAAACTAACAATTAAAGCAGCAGTTGGTATTGCTCAATCAGGAACAACAGTTAAAGTTCTTTCTGGTAGATATCAAGAATCAAATCCAATAGAAGTTCCTGCTTTTGTTTCTATCGTAGGGGATGACCAAAGAGCAGTTACCGTTACTCCAATTAATAATACAAGCGATATCTTTCATGTAAGAAAGGCATCTAAGTTAGCAAATATGACTTTTACGGGTCACTTAGCACCTTCTGCTGCAGTTGCTTTTCCAACTACAGAGATAGCAGAAAATGTAGGTGGTGGTAAGTGGAAAGGACCATATATTCAGAACTGTACAAGTGATACCACAACAGGAACAGGATTATATGTTGATGGTGACCAAGCAAGATCTTTGAGTTCTATGAACGTAGACTCATATACACAATACAATCAAGGTGGTGTTGGTGTTGCGATTACTAATAGTGGATTTGCTCAATTAGTTTCACTGTTTACTATTTGTACTAATGAAGCAGTTACTTGTGATAAAGGTGGTCAAGCAGACATAGCAAACAGTAATTGTAGTTTTGGTACTTTTGGTTTGGTTTCTAGAGGGGTAAGTGATTTGCAGTATGTTGGTATTGTTACTACAACTTCTTTAGTTTCTACAGCAGAGGTAACAGTAAATGTAAGTACACCTACATTAAATATAAGTAACTTTGTATATGATAATCTATCAGGAATTGCGACAGTAACTACAAGTGCTGCTCATGGATTCCAAGTAGGAATGGGAGTTACTCTTTCTAGTATTTTACTATCTTGCCCATCTGGACAGAAAACATATCCAGAAAAGAAACCATTTGTTTTTGATGTAGATTCAATTCCTTCAACTACCTCTTTTGTTGTGAATGTAGGTATATCTACAATAGTTCATACTTATGTTTCTGGTGGTACAGTAAAGATTGATGTAGACCGTCCTTATGATGGTCAACTAGTATTCTTTGATAAATTATATAAAGCAGTTAATACTATTGCGGTAGGTTCAGGTGGAACAGGTTATACAGCAACTCCAAGTATAACTGTAGATGCACCAGCAGGACCAAATGGAGAGACTGCAACTGCATTTGCTACTTTAGAAGGAGATAGTGTTGCATCTATTACTATTATTAGTAGTGGGTCACAATATGAAACTACTCCATCTATCACGATTTCAGCACCAGAAGTAGGTAGTAATACAGCAACTGGTACTGCCAATATGGAGGATCTTTATTATACGATAAATAGTTCCACGCCAGTTACTGCTGGAATTACTACGTTAAGTTTGGCGACTAATTTGCTGAATAGCGTGGGAGTTGGTTCGACAACATTCTTCTCACAAGGCAGTAGAATTGTTGCAAGTTCTCATACTTTCGAGTATGTTGGTTCTGGTAACCAGATTGTAACTGCTACACCTAAACGAGGTGGTGTTACTAATCAAGAAAATGAAGTCATCACTTTAGATGGTGGAAAGGTTCTTTATACCAGTACGGATCAAGCAGGTAACTTTAGAATTGGAGATGATTTGCAAATCAACCAAGAAACTGGTACTATCAGTGGTCGGTCTTTTAGTAAGAGTCTATTCTCAGAAATGACTCCATTTATCCTAGCATTAAGTTAATATGGCTCAGTTAGCACTCAATAGATTTCAAACGGTTACACACGAAGTTACAACCAGTCAGCAGACAATTTACACTGCTCCTACTGGTTATACCGCTATTGTGCTATATGCCCATATTACAAATTATGGTGATACTAACTCAACAGTAACTATGACGCATAAAAGATCTAGCACTCAAACAGAAATTATTAAAGGTGCTAATGTTCCTACTAATGATGCATTTGTTCCTATGAGTGGTAAATTAGTTTTGGAAACAAATGATTCTGTAACTATTGAAGCAAGTGCAAATAGTACTCTTAAGATAATACTCAGTCTTTTAGAAACCGCTAATTAATATCATGCCATATATCGTCGGAGTTAAACCACCAATATTTCAAACACTAGACACTAGTGCAGGGGTAATTCAATCAGGTATACTTACCACCACAGCGACTGGTATATCAACCTTAGTATCTGTAGAATCTTCAAAATTCAGATCAGTCAATTATCAAATACAAGCAGTAGAAGGAAATAATTTTAATAAAACAACAATTAACGTAGTTCACGATAATACTAATGCATATCTATCAGAATTTGGAACAATTAATCAACCTATAGGGATAGCAACATTTTCTGTAGATATTGATTCTGGTAAATTAAGACTTTTAGGGTTTCCTGCATCTTCTAATTCAACTACCTTTAAAGTAATCTTTACTGCATTAGAAACATAATAAACCATAAATATAACGTAGGTATTGATTTAATTGATGAAAAGTTGCCCAGTTGGACAATATTATTGTAACACTGATAAAAAGTGTAAGAAGATTCCTCGTGGGTATTTTGTTGGTCGTGGTGGTTACTTAAAATCCGATCCTGAAGAGAACGGTAAGAAAAAGAACGGTAACGGCAATGGCAATGGCAACGGCAAAACTAACGGGGGTTCCAACGGCAATGGAAGTAGTAACGGTCATTCTAATGGCGGTAACGGTGGTAATGGTGGTGCGAATGGCGGTGGAGGGATAGGTGAATCTAAAACATTCACACAATTTTTAGAAGATGTAAAAATAGAACATCTGGATGGCAGTAGCACTACTGTGATTGATATAGTTAAACCACAACCGATGGTATCACCTAAAAATAATATTCAATATACAATACCTGAAAAGACAACTTATGTTTCAAGAAAGACAGGAAAGATAATCCATGTTTATTTGGCGTGGAGAGGAAAGAACTACATGTTACAAATGTTCTTCCCCCAAGTCAAACTCCCATCACGCAGAGAAGTACAGGATCAAGTGAGAAAAGTGTATCCTAATGCTAAACTCTGGAACTACCAAGTATCAGAATATGACCCAGGAGAACCACTCCTCCAAACAGGGGGAAAATAAAACAGAAGAGTTAGAAAAGAAAGTAAAAAATTTAGAGAAGATACTAGAACTGCAAAGGAGAACTATAGAACACGACAAAAAATTTGGACACTATGAAATGATGTAGGACTTATTATGACTGAAGACATTTATTTAGGTAACCCCAATCTAAAACGGGCAAATACCAAAATTGAATTTACTCAAGAACAGATTCTTGAGTTTATGGCGTGTAAGCAAGATCCTGTTTACTTTGCTCAAAAACACGTAAAGATTGTTACTCTTGATGAAGGTTTAATGCCTTTTGAACCTTATGATTTTCAACAGAAGTTAATTAACAATTTCCACGATAATAGATTTAACATTTGTAAGATGCCTCGTCAGACAGGTAAGTCTACAACTGTTATATCATACCTATTGCATTATCTTCTTTTTAATGATAGTGTTAACATTGGTATTCTTGCTAACAAGGCAGCAACTGCTAGAGAACTATTAGGTCGTTTACAAACGGCATATGAAAATGTTCCTAAGTGGATGCAGCAAGGTGTCTTATCATGGAATAGAGGTTCTCTGGAGTTAGAAAATGGTAGTAAAATCTTGGCTGCGTCTACCTCTGCTAGTGCTGTTAGGGGTATGTCTTTTAACATCCTCTTCTTGGATGAATTTGCTTTTGTTCCCAATCACATCGCTGATTCTTTCTTTGCTAGTGTTTATCCTACTATTACTTCTGGTAAAAATACAAAAGTAATTATAGTTTCTACACCACACGGTATGAATCACTTCTACCGTATGTGGCATGATGCAGAAAGAAGTAAGAATGAATATGTACCAACTGATGTTCATTGGTCAGAAGTACCAGGTAGGGATGAAGTATGGAAAGAACAAACTATTGCAAACACGTCAGACCAACAGTTTAGAGTTGAGTTTGAATGTGAGTTCTTAGGTTCTGTTGATACTTTGATTGCTCCTAGTAAGTTGAGGAGTATGGTTTATCAAACTCCTGAAACAAGAAGTGCTGGATTTGATGTATACGTTGATCCGCAAAAAGGGCATGATTATGTTATTACAGTAGACGTTGCAAGAGGAGTTGGAAAAGATTTCTCTGCTTTTGTTGTAATTGATATAACAGAGTTCCCTCATGCTGTAGTAGCAAAGTATAGAAATAATGAAATTAAACCTATGCTTTTTCCAAATATTGTTGAATCTGTAGGAAGAAAATATAATGATGCATTTGTTTTATGCG
>Ga0209503_10000465_pt1 | contig 25523 bp, 16 predicted proteins | sample SouAtlMetagenome_2_FD_187448 | JGI IMG/M metagenome (GOLD analysis project Ga0209503, IMG submission 187448) | Marine eukaryotic phytoplankton communities from Atlantic Ocean - South Atlantic ANT15 Metagenome (SPAdes) (version 2) | ecosystem: Environmental > Aquatic > Marine > Oceanic | place... | reverse complement strand
TCGAAATTCGAGCATACCCACCAAGGAGGGGTTCAATTCAAATGTGGCATGGGTGGAGGCCGGATTGGGCGTGACGGACATGAAGCCTGTTGGGCTTTGGTCAGGCGCATTGAGCCCCACCGACGCGTCAACGACAAACGTCACTTGGTGACAAACTCCTGACTCCAAGTCATCGACTTCATGGAAGCAGTATTCCAAGGTGCTTGTGCCCAGGACATCGGCTGGGTAAAAGTCCGACTGGAAGGAGAAGTTCGTTTGTCCTGACTCTATGTTAACCAAATAAGACTCAGAAGGGGCAGAGCTGTTGCTTCCAAAATTGTAACACTGCGCTCCCCAGCAAAAACGCTCATAGGAACCTGGGGCCGTCCAATCGTAGGGATAATTGAATGGCGACACCGTGTCCACCAACGTGCGTGTGACCATCAATGCAATCGGAGCAGAGCCCTCATTCACGACGCCCCAATCGGCCTTGGCGAAATCGAATCCCGAAACCACGAGTTCGTCGAGATACACTTGAACCGTGTCAGGTGCGTCGGTCAACGTGATTTGGGCCACAACAACCACGTGGGCTGACCACATTAACCCCATAGCGCAAGCAACGAAAACATTCTTCATCATGGGTAAAGATACGCCACGCCAGGGCATCTCGAGTGCGGCGACAGTGAGCCACGGTTTTGGCATGTTGCTTCGTAATTTTGAAATCCTGTCATGACACATTCTCTGCCCCCACCTCACCAAAGCAAGTTCTTGGTTTACGTTGTCCTTCTCGGCTTGGCGAACTCTTTCGCCACTCAAAGCTGGAGCCAAAATCTGCCAGACCTCGCACTGAAAGACATGGAAGGCAATGCTGTCCAAACCTTGGACTTGATTCAACAAGATGGACCCACTGTATTTTGCTTCTGGGCCACTTGGTGCAGCCCATGCAAGCGAGAACTGAACAACTACGCGGAGTTTTACGAAGAATGGGTCGACGAAACTGGGGTCAAAATCGTGGCTGTCAGCGTCGACGATCAACGGTCGGTGAACCGTGTCGCTCCCTACGTCAACAGCGTTGGATGGGATTATGACATCTTGCTCGATCCCAACCGAGAATTTGCGCGCGCCATGAACGTCAACAACGTGCCACACACCTTTGTCGTGGACCGAGATGGGAAGGTCGTCTGGTCGCACAACAATTACGCTGACGGGGACGAATATGAGCTGCAAGAGGAGCTCTTGAAGCTGTCCGAATGATGCATTTCAACAGGTCAATCAAGGTCGTGTTCTTCATGAGCATGGCCGCCCTTCTGGCACAGCAGGCCCGGGCTCAATTCCAAGGTGATTCTGAAGCTCCGACGGTATCTGGGAACGTGGGCATTCTCTGGCAATCTTACAGTGAAGACTCCCTGATTGGTGCCGTTGTGCCCCCCGCCAAATCGGGATACAACGCCTTTGCGAATGTCAACTACAGCCAAGGCAATTTCAGCGCTGGCATTCGTTACGAGAGTTACCTGAACGCCATCATTGGTTTCCCTGGACGATTCAATGGCAGCGGCTTGGGGTACCGCTTTGCGCAGTACAAAGACGCCGAAAAAGGCATTGACATCACCATTGGAAACTTCTACGACCAATTTGGCAACGGCTTGGTGCTGCGTTCCTACGAGCTGAGAGACTTGGGCATCGACAATGCCCTTGACGGGTTCCGGCTCGTGTTGAAACCCACTTCGGGCGTTCAACTCAAATTAATCTACGGCAAGCAACGGCTCGATTTTCAAGATGGCCTCATCAATGGACCGGGGATCATACGAGCTGCTGACGCAGAGTTTGACGTCAATGCCCTCTTCGACAAATGGCAAGACAAAGCGACCAAAGTCAAATTGAGCGGAAGTTTCGTGAGCAAGTTTCAAGAGGGCTCACCATTCAGCGTCGACAGCCTTCTCCTCGCAATGCCTGAAAATGTTGCCGCTTGGTCTGGGCGGTTGAAGGCCATACGAAAAAAGTGGTCGCTCGATGTGGAGTACGCAGGCAAAGTCAATGACCCCAACGCCGACAATGGCTTCACTTTTCGAAAAGGCGAGGCCTTCATGGCCACCTTGGCATACAGTCAAAAGGGATTCGGTGCCTTGGTTTCCGCAAAAATGGTCGACAACATGAGCTTTCGCTCAGACCGGGATTTGCAGTTGTTTGATGTACCCATCAATTTCATCCCTGCCATCACCCAACAACACACGTACAATCTCGCCGGCACCTTGTACCCATATGCCACAGTCATCGCGGGGGAAACGAGCGCCAGTGCAGACCTTTTCTACACCATCCCCAAAGGCAGCACACTCGGTGGCAAATACGGTACCAAATTGGCCGTCGGTTTTGCTGCGGCCAACAGCCTCGATACGTCTCCATATTCTGAAACCGATCAAGCCTCTGCGATTTACGGATTTGAGCGCCAGAGCTGGGGTCCAGGAGACGAGCTGTACGTCAGAGACTTCAACATCACAGCGAGCCGCAAGCTGAACAAGAAATGGAAAGCCAAATACACGTACTTCCATTTTGATTTCAACACGCTCACAACGCCCGTCACCACGGACTACAAAGGCATCGTCAACGCAGACATCCACGTTTTAGAAACTCAAGTGAGGTTGAGGCCCAAACAAAGCCTGCGCACTGAATTTCAAGGGCTATGGGTCGGCAAAGACGAAAAGAATCCCAATTTACTTCAGGACAAAGGACACTGGGCTACGGTGCTGGCGGAGTACACCTGGAGTCCGCATTGGTCTGTATCGGTTCTCGATCAGTACAATTATGGGAACAACATTGTGGACAAACGCATCCATCACATTTTTGGCACTGTAGCTTACATCGATGGGCCACATCGTTTGAGCTTGGGATATGGCAAGAGACGGGAAGGAATCTTCTGCATTGGAGGTGTGTGCCGAGCTACCCCTGCCTCCAATGGCTTTGAAATCAACTTTTCAAGCCGTTTCTGAACATCGCGCGGTTACGTAAAGCTATATTGCTGAACCAATTTCAAAAACTCTGCTATGAAAAGACTTCTTTCAATCGTGGCGATTGTTGCCCTGCAATCTCCCGCGTGGGCGCAGCTGCCCGATGGTTCTGTTGCCCCTGATTTTACCCTTACTGACATCAACGGGCAAAGCCACAACTTATACTCGTACTTAGACCAAGGCAAAACTGTGATTTTGGACTTCTCCGCCACATGGTGTGGACCTTGTTGGGACCTCCATCAACAAAACATTCTGAAGGACCTTTACAACGCTTTTGGTCCTGAAGGCACAGACAATTTGATGGTTTTCAAATTGGAATGTGATCCCGGCACTGGCTTGAACGAATTGAATGGGATTGGGAATACTCAAGGCGACTGGATTACAGGTACACCTTACCCCATCCTTGATGGGCAGGCGGTGTACAATGTGAGTAACACTTACCAAGTCCCGGGATACCCTACTTGGTACACGGTTTGTCCTTCAGGCATATTGACCACATCTGATTGGAATGGACAGGGCTACAACACCGTTCCTCAGCACGTACAAATTGCCTTTGGAGACTGTGGCAATGCAATCACCGGCCCTGCCGCAACGATGTCTTACTCGGGCGATGAATTTTATTGCGCAGAAAACAATTGGGAGGCGTCTGGGACGCTCACCAACCTCGGGGAGACAGACATCACATCAGCCGTCTTTGAGGTGAATTTCAATGGCAATGCTGAAATGGTGACCTACGATGGACCATTGAGTCCAAATGGAACAACAGAGGTGAACCTTGGCACTTTTGAATCCGAGGCTGGCATGCTTGAAGCAACGCTCGTGTCCTTGAATGGAGAACCTCGCTACGCACCGACATCCCAAAACATCTCGAACTCAGTCTCCACCCTCAATCAAATCGTGGTTGAAATCAAGCCTGACCCATGGGCTGAAGAGGTGTCTTGGGAAATCCGGGATGAAAACAACGCGGTTGTTGCTGGCGCGACATGTGCGCCTGTGCCTGAAATTTCATGGGATGCGCTCGAGGTCGTCCAAGAATGGTCCGTGACGCTTCCAAATCTCGGTTGTTACACGTTTCACTTGCTCGACAGCGGAGGAGATGGAATGTCCGCTGGTTCGCCCGATGGAGAAACGGTGTTTTACCCCACAGCTTACGCTTACAGCGACGGGGGACCCTTCCAGCTCACCACGATCATGGCGTTCAACACCGCACAAGGAGATGATTTTACCGACAGCCTGGTGAAAGGATTTGAGGTGACGTCCATCTCCACAACAGGAGTTGAGGAAGCTGAGGCCTTCGAAAAGGCCAACCTGTTTCCCAACCCCGCCTTGGGCCAAACCACAATTGTATACTCACTCGAACAGTCGCGTGATGTCACAATTGAAATCACCAACGCCATGGGACAACAGGTTCGATTGCTTGAACTCGGTTCTTTGTCTGCCGGTGAGCACCGTACAAACCTTGACTTGAACGGATTCAATGCCGGCATGTACAACGTCGTAATACGTGCGGATCAATGCGTGAAGATCCTCCGTATGACCAAGCAATAATCGGTCATTGGTTTCGGTCAGCCAGGGCGCTCTTGCATTTCCAAGAGCGCCCTTGTTTTTGCCTCTCGGCAAGGGTGACCAAGGGTGACTGCGTATCTTGCCAACTCAGCTTTCATTTGCCAAGACATCTCTTCAAGCATGACATTCAACCGGTTTCTATGCCTCAGACTTCTTTCCACATTCTTGCCTTGCCTTATGGTTGGGCAAGGAGCATGGGCACAGCTTCCGGATGGAAGTGTGGCGCCTGACTTTTCCGCCGTCGATTTGGATGGTGAGGCTTGGGGCTTGTCCTCCTTGCTCGATTCAGGCCAAACCGTGGTCTTGAACTTCGGGGCTACTTGGTGCTTCTCATGCTGGGCAGATGAACATGAGGGAGCCCTCAACACCATGCACAACGCTTTTGGACCAGATGGGAGTGGCGATGTGACTGTGCTCTTTTTGGAGTTCGACGACAACGCCACAGGGCTGGAGGATTTGTCCGGCTCTGGCACCAACACCGTGGGAAACTGGATCGAGTCCATTGAATATCCCATCATTGACAGCGCAGGAAGCATCCATGCGTTGTTCGGGGGAAGCAATGAGCCCTTTGCGTGTTTGGTGTGCTCCGATGGTTTGGTCACAAATGTGCCTGTTTTGGATTTTGACACCTTGAGGGATCTGTGTATTTCAGGTTGCGGCAACGAAGTGCTCGCTCCGGCTGCGAGGATTGAACACGTGGGCTTGCGCTCCTCTTGCGAAGACTCGACCTTGGCAACCATTGACATGACCAACCTCGGAGGGGACACGCTGACTGCTGCAACGTTCAACTTGCACAGCGGCAACGACACAACCCAAGTCATGTGGATCGGCACGCTGCCCATGGATTCTGTGACAGCCATTGAACTCGGGTTCGTCACTGTGCCTGGGCTTTGGAAAGCCACATTGACTTCTCTCAATGGCGAGTCAAGATATTTTCCATACAACGTTCAGTTCAGCGGATCCATCCCCACCACAACGGAAATAGAGGTCAAACTGACCACCGATCATTGGCCAGAAGAAACAGGTTGGCGTTTGGTCGACGACCAAGGCGATGTGCTGGAAGAGGTTACAGTTGGTTCGCTCGCAGGACAACAGGAAACCACCCTGACTTGGGACGTCGAACTTCCCAGTTTGGGATGTTATGAAATGGTCCTTCTGGATGCGGTCGGAGATGGCCTCCAAGCCGAAATCTATGGGGATTACCCCAACGGGTCATTGACCATCAGCAACATCGATGCCGGTGAAGTCACTTCTCTCGAGTTGACGTGGGAAGGTGGAGAAGAAGGCGCCTTTTTTGAACATGTGACCGGTATTCAGGCCGATGAAGTCTCTGGCAAGGCTGAGCCCAACGTGGACCATGGCCTCACGTTGTACCCCAACCCCGCGCACCATACCATCACATTGACCTCCCCGATCTCTGCTGCTGACTTTTCAAACATTTCGATTTTCGATATGGCTGGGAGACAAATGCATCTTCCAACCATTCAGTTGCAAACTGCGCACACCCGGGCCCTCGAATTGGACATTCACTCGCTGGCTACAGGGATGTACTTGCTTAAGTGTGGTGACGGTCAAAACACAACGAACCTCACGTTCTATAAAAACTGAAGGGTGGCATTCGATGGACCGCGCAACCCTTCATCAAACTTTCAAGTTTTGATGACCATGTCCACGCAGACTATTTCAAGAAAGACGGTTGTTCAAGTTCTGTCTTGCATGCTGCTGTTCCTGGCTGCATGCGACCACTACGACGACCCTGTCATAGGCATCATCCCGCCATGTGACGAAAGCACCACCCCCCTCTTTTCAGCGATGACGTCCGACGTTCAACGCATTTTGGTGGAAGACTTTACCGCACACCAATGCGGAGCCTGTCCTCCTGCTGGAATCGAACTTAAAAAGCTGACTGAGGACTACCCTGGACAGGTTTTGCCCTTGGCCATACACGCTGGGCAATTGGCCAACACCAACGCACAGTTTCCCATCGACTGGACATGTCCGGAGGGGGATCAATTTTGGGAGGACACACAGTCCACCCTCAACCCTGTGGGACGCGTAAACAGGTTGCCTGAAGAAGGAAGCTTTCTTGCGGTATCCGAATGGTCTGAAAACGTCGAAAACCTCGCCAACAACGCCCCCGCTGCAGGAATGCAACTCGAAGTGGCATACGACGACAATTCGCTGCGAACGACAGCTCACGTTCACATTACGTGGTTTGAAGACGTGGAGGACGTCGTCCGTCTGTCGTTGTTGATTTCCGAAAACGATTTCATCGCACCTCAATTGTGGTATCCATCTGCAAACCCACCGGGACCAGGACTCGTTGAAGAATACAACCACGAATACGTGTTGAGGGGAAGCATGACCGGTGCAAAAGGCCTTGTGATTTCTGAATCGCCAACTTCTGGAGACACCCAACAAGAGTGCTACACCTTCCAATGGAATCCTCTTTGGGCGGCTGAAAGTGCCGACATGATTGCCTTGCTCACCCTTTCCAACGGCGCAGTGCTTCAAGCCATCTCCATGCCAGTTGCAGAATGAAAAGGTTCGCGCTTTTAGCTTGCCTCCTGGGCCTTGTGAGCTTGGGACGTTCCCAAGAAGACGGACCTTGGATTTTCAATGGAGGGTACACCTTGGGCATCACCGCGGCACAAGTGCGGGGCGACGGCATCGAAGGCTTCAACAAGCTCGGCCTGCATGGCGGGGCCGTGGTGGAGGTGCGTCAATTCCAGAATTTGGGCTTTCAATTGGGGTTGATCTACAACCAAAAGGGCAGCCGCAAAGTGCAAAATCCCAAGATTGACGATTACACCAACTGGGGCTACAAATTCACCTACATCGACATTCCCTTAACCGCGGTCTATGATTTCAAGGACGGCTACACGGTAGGCACGGGATTGCAGCCAGGCGTGTTGATTGGCGCCTTTGAAGATGGGCTGGCGAGTGGCGTTTCTGACGGAGACTGGGAACCGACAAGCTTGCCCATTCGCAATTGGGAACTGAGCTGGGTGGTTTGGATTGGGATGCGCGCGGGCGAGCAAGGAGAGTGGTTTTTGCGCCACACCCAAAGCCTGGCAGGCATCGTGCCCAAGCCAGAACTGACCAACCCCAACGTCCGCTGGGACGATCGCATGCAAAACCTGACTGTTCAGGTGGGCTACACCAAGATGCTGCGCGCTTGGAGCGACCGATGACTTGCAGAGGTCAATCGTCTTGACGCTGCACCCCGTTGAGCACCCCGTCCAAGGTAACCTCGACTTCACGCGCCGCCTCCATCAACGCCTTCCACGGGCCGTCCATCAACGAACGAACCTCTGCCTCGACTGCATCAACGGCACCTTGTGCGATCTCCAACTTGCGTTGGTCATTGGCTGTGGCGCCTTCTCGGGTGTCGGGCATCGCGTCGTAAAGCTGGCTCATGACCCGCACCGTGACGTGGTCGTAACCCACAAAATCCTCCGGCATCCAAATCATGTCATGGATGGCCGTGATGCCTCCTGCGACTTCTTGGTGCAAGGAATCCACCACCATGGTGGTCGAATCTCCGAGATGCGACCAAACACGCGACATCGCGTCCATGGCCTCGTCGGCCGCGGCCAACTCTTGCATGAGGTTTGCAAGGCGTTCCACTTCCTCGTAGGCGCGATTCATTTGGGCCAATCCCTCCGCATGCTTCGCAGCGTCAAACGCGGTTCTTGGGTCGTGCACCCATGTCATCGCCATGGAATCCACGTGGGTTCCCATGGTGAGCACTGCGGTGTACGTGCCTGGCGCCACAGAAGGACCACCACCCGAAGGCTTGTCTTCCTTGTCCAGACCACGACTGGGCCAACGGATGCCGTCTGTGTCGCCGCGCCATGTCAAGGTCTGCCATCCCGCTTCGACATCCCGCGTCATGCGGCGAAGGGTGTCGCCCTCGGCGGTCAAGATGACCACGTCCATCTCGGAGTGCACCTCGGCCGTGTCTGCTTGCACGTAAACGTGTCCATGGGCATTCCTTTTCCGGTTTTCACCTTCCCAAACGTGATCAGCCATGAAGCGTGATCCGGCTGGGCGCGGACGTGGAACCTGGTAGCCTGACACCGCATCAAAGGTGCGGAAGGTGGTGTTGAGCAACGCCGCCCCTTCGTTGGCCAACGCGCGCAGCGGCGACAAGTCCTCAATCACGTAAGCCGCGCGACCAAAGGTCCCGAGCACCAAATCTCCCTCACGCGCTTGGATGGCCATGTCGCGCACGGGAACGGTGGGCACGTCGTGCGTCCATGGGCGCCAGTTTGCGCCGCGGTCCACGCTGAAATACAGGCCCTCCTCCGTGCCAAGGAAAAGCAAATCCGCGGCCTCGGGGTCCTGAACCACACACTGGGCGTGGGCCGGAACATCCTCGCCGTAGACCAATCGCTTCCAAGATTTTCCACCGTCCGAAGTGCGGTAGAGGTAAGGCTCCCAATCGTTGCGTCGGTAATTGTTGGCCACCACATACACCTCGTCTGGGCTGTGGGGACTTACGTGGATGAATGGAATCCATGAGCCCTCTGGCAAGCCCTTGAGTTGGTCTGCGTGGTCGATCCACGTCGCACCGCGGTCCGCGCTGTGCTGCAGCCTTCCGTCGTCGGTTCCCACCCAAAGCTCGTTGGGGCGCTCTTTGGACGGCGCGATGCAAAGAATCGTGCAGTGGTTTTCCGCCTGCGTTGCATCGATGGTGAGCCCCCCGCTGGTGGCCTGTTCAAGCTTGGCGGGGTCGTTGCTGGTCAGGTCGGGGCTCAGGGTCTCCCAAGTGCGTCCTCGATTTGGGCTGTAGTGCACGCGGTTGGACCCAAAATACAGGCCGTCACGGTCGTTGGGATCCAACGCGAGGGCCGCGTTCCACGCAAATCGCAGGTCTGTGGTGTCTGGCGAGGCAGGCTGGATACCCGTGGACCCGAGGGTCGTCAAATTCACCCGATTCAGAGCGCCGCCCTGATACATGGCGTACACCTCGCCATCGCCGGTGGGCTGGACGTCAAATCCGTCCCCAAACAGGACCTCCTGCCAGTCTTCGTTCCGAATGCCACCGGCATGCCACACCGCAGACGGTCCGACCCAAGATCCATTGTCCTGCATTCCGCCATACACGTTGTAGGGCTCCGCATCGTCGACCGCGATGTGGTAGAATTGGCCTACCGGGAGGTTGTTGACAAACGTCCAGTTGTCCCCACCGTCGCGACTGATGTTCAGCCCGCCGTCGTTGCCGTTGATCAGGTAGTTGGGGTCGGAAGGGTGAATGTAAAGGGCGTGGTGGTCCGGGTGCACCCCGCTGTACGGCAAGATGATGTCAAACGAGCGGCCGCCGTCCGTGGACTTCGACACCATGCTCCACAAGCTGTAGATGTGGTCCTCGTTGGTCGGGTCGCAGTGAATCTCGGCGTAGTAAAACGGACGGTTCCCCACGTCGCTGTCGGTGGTTTGTCGTCGGAAGGTCGCGCCGCCGTCGTCCGAGCGGTAGAGGGCGTAGTCCTTGGACTCCACCAAGGCATAAACCACGTCCGGGTTCGCCGCGCTCATGGCCAAACCCATGCGCCCCAGCTCGCCCTCTGGCAAACCGTCTTCGTCCGTGCGCTGGGCCCAATTCTCGCCCCCGTCGTGGGTGACGTAGAGGCCACTGCCTTCCCCACCAGACTTGAATGTCCAGGGCTGGCGGCGGAATGACCACATCGCCGCGAAGAGCTTGTCGGGGTTGGAGGGGTCCATGATGAGTTCCGCGCATCCGGTGCGCTCGTCAATGCTCAGGATGTGGTTCCACGTCCGTCCACCGTCCACGGTCTTGTACACCCCACGGGCGGGGCTGTCACCCCAGGCCGAACCCGTGGCCGCGACGTACACCGTGTTGGGGTCGCGTGGATGGATAAGAATGCGGTGAATGTTTCGGGTGTCTGCGAGGCCCATGAAGTCCCACGAGGCGCCGCCGTCGAGGCTGCGGAAGAGGCCCCGACCGCTCGTGTGGCTGTTTCGGGGGTTGCCTTCGCCGGTGCCGACCCACACGAGGTCTGGATTGAGTGGGCTGAGGGCGACCGCGCCAATGCTTTGGGTGGGTTGGTCGTCAAAGATGGATTCCCACGTGACGCCTGCGCTTGTGCTCTTCCAAAGCCCGCCCGAAGCGGTGCCGACATAGATCACTTCCGGCTCCTCGTGTGGGACGGCAATGGCCGTCACTCGGCCGCTCATCGTACCTGGCCCAATGTGGCGGACATTCAAGGTTTCCACCAAGGCCTCCACGGGGTCTTGAGCCGAGTTGTCTTCCGTTTGGGCGCCGACCGCGGTCAAGGCCAACCAACACAACGCAGCCAAGGCGGCCGCACGAAACTGCGAAAGGGAAAAAATCATGGTCAGATGTTCAGGGGTTGTTCGTGCCGAAGCGGCACCTTAAACGAGAGCCCAAAGGCCTTGCCCGTCACCGACCCCTTGGCCGTGAAGGGCACCTCTGCGCCACGCAACAAGTTCATCAGGTCGTTTTTTAGCACTTTGCCAAGTGCGCCGTCGCGGGTTTCGACTTGCAGGCCCACCGTGGCGCGCGCCTCAGGACGAATGGCCTGCGCCTCCAACAAGGTCACGTCACCCACGACCTCTTGGTTCACGTAGAGCTTGACGTCCGCTTCCGTCACCGTCACGGCATAGGGATTGGGGTTGAACACGTCGACGTCCATCCGCGCCTGCATGCCGTCGAGCGACACACGCACTTGGGAGAATTCGTCTACTGCGATTACCTCCAAGTCTTGATAGAAGCAGCCGGACAACCCAAACGCCATCAGGACGAAGGCGCCCCAAATCGCGAGCGTCTTACGCATGACGCTTCGCAAATTCAGCGTGGAAGTGAGGGATGGTCTCGATGCCTTTGTAGTAGTTGAAGAGGCCGTAGTGCTCGTTGGGGCTGTGGATGGCGTCCGAGTCCAAGCCGAAGCCCATCAACACCGTCTTCAAACCCAAAATCTGTTCGAAGCTCGCCACAATCGGAATGCTTCCGCCGCTCCGCACGGGCACTGGAACCTTGCCGTAGGTCTTTTCCATTGCCGCGGAGGCCGCTTGGTAGGCCGCGCTGTCCGTCGGTGTCACGGCAGGCTGGCCCCCATGCATCGCCGTCACCCTGAGCTTGACGCTTTCGGGGGCAATCCGCTTGAAGTGGGCCTCGAACTTGGCCGTGATGTCGTCCGGATCCTGGTGAGGCACCAGGCGCATGGAGATTTTGGCGTAGGCCTTGGAAGCGATGACCGTCTTGGCCCCCTCTCCCGTGTATCCACCCCAAATGCCATTCACATCCAACGTCGGGCGGATGCTCATCCGCTCCGGGGCACTGTACCCAGCCTCGCCTTCCACAGCGCCAATGTCTATGCTCTTCTTGTATGCGTCTTCGCTGAACGGCGCCTCTGCCATGGCCTTACGCTCGTCTTCGCTCAACACTTCAACGTCGTCGTAGAAGCCCTCCACGGTGATTTCCTGGTGCTCGTCTTTGAGCGAGGCTATCATCTCGCAAAGGATGTTGATGGGGTTGGGTGCCGCCCCACCATAGAGGCCGCTGTGCAGGTCGCGGTTGGGTCCGGTGACTTCCACCTCCACGTAGCTCAAGCCACGCAATCCCGTCGTGATGGATGGGACGTCGTTGGCGATCACCCCCGTGTCACTGACGAGCACCACATCTGCCGCCAAACGGGCCTTGTGGGCCTCGAGAAAGTCTTCGAGGTGAACCGAGCCCACCTCTTCTTCGCCCTCGATCATGAACTTGATGTTGCACGGCACTTGGTCTGTGGCGACCATGGCTTCGAAAGCCTTGACGTGCATGAAGAATTGACCCTTGTCGTCGCACGCGCCGCGGGCAAAAATCGCGCCGTCGGGGTGGAGCTCGGTCTTCTTGATCACAGGCTCAAACGCCGGACTGTCCCACAAATCAATGGGGTCGGCAGGCTGCACGTCGTAGTGACCGTACACTAAAACGGTGGGCAAGGCAGGGTCAATCAACTTCTCGCCGTACACCACGGGATACCCCTTGGTGACAACCACCTCCACGTTGTCCGCCCCCGCTTTCCTCAGGTGATCAGCCACCACTTCCGCACACTCGTTCGTGTCGTCGGCGTAGGCCGGATCCGCCGAGATGCTGGGGATGCGCAACAACCCCAAAAGCTCTTCGAGCATCCGCTCCCGGTGCTTGTTCATGTATTCCTTCACGTCCATGGTCCGAAGGTACAACCTCGGTCTGCCTGGACCTATCTTCGAAGCCCGGTACGTTCACCTGTGACAATGAGCTCCTCGAACCTCCCCCAATTCAACGATACGGCGCAGGCCTTTCAGCACCTGACCGACGCCGAATTGCGTCGGGCTGTGGCCTTGTTCTCATTGATCGGAAAGCCTTGGCTTGTGAATGCAGGGAGTGCCCTCGCCTACTTGGCACTTGCGCTCCGAGTCCCTTTGGCTTGGGCCGTGAAGCCCACGGTGTACGCCCACTTTTGTGGGGGCGAATCCATTGAAGATTCGGAGGAGACCATGGCTAAGTTGGCGGCCCACAACGTCCGCACCATCCTCGACTACAGCGCCGAAGGCCAAACCGCCGAGTCCGACCTCGACGCCACGTGCAGTGAGGTCCTGGCCACCATCCAGGCTGCGGACGGCGACGCCCGCCACGCCTTCGCGGTGTTCAAGGTGAGCGGGTTGTCTTCGAACGAGGTGTTGGAAAAGGTGGGGAAGGCGATGGCGGGCGGCGCGGCGCTGGACCGCGAAGACGAGGCGGCGTGGGAACGCGTCCAACGGCGCGTCCGCACGCTGTGTGAAGCCACGGCCACGGCCGGGGGACGCGTGATGATCGACGCCGAGGAGTCCTGGATCCAAGATGCGATTGACGGCCTGGCCGAGGACATGATGTCCGACTACAACCGCGACCGCGTCGTGGTCTTCAACACAGTGCAGATGTACCGGCACAACCGTCTGGCCTACCTCGAATCCATGGCTGCACGGGCGGATGAAGGCGGGTACCTCTGTGGGGTCAAATTGGTGCGGGGCGCGTACATGGAAAAGGAACGCGAGCGTGCAGCCCAGCAGGGCTACCCCTCGCCAATTCACCCCGACAAAGCAGCGTCCGACCAAGATTTTGATGCGGCGGTGAAGTGGGTCTTGGAGCGCATCACACGGATTCACCTCGTCGCCGGAAGCCACAACGAGGAGAGCAACTTGAAGTTGTGCCAATGGATGGCCGAGATGGGTCTGGAGCCTGGGGATGAGCGCGTGTCGTTTGCACAGCTCTTGGGCATGAGCGATCCAATCACCTTCAACCTCGCGGCGCACGGCTACCACGTGGCCAAATACGTTCCCTACGGCCCCATTCGGGAGGCCATCCCCTACCTGATTCGTCGCGCCCAGGAAAACACCTCGGTTGCAGGTCAGACGTCACGGGAATTGACCTTGCTGCGCGAAGAGCAACAGCGGCGGAAACGACGCTAACTCCTGTCAGCGAGGGCTGTAACTCACTGTCAATCGCGCGTTGAGGCCATCAGACGGCAGAATCCCTGGCCCCGGGTAAGCCAAGGCCCTGCGGGTGAAGTAAGACGCATTTGTGGCATTGTTCACCTTGATGCCCAAAGCCCACTTTCCACCTGACCATCGGCGCTGAACACCCAAATCCAAAACGCGATAATTGGGAATTTGTCCGTGCAATGCCGTGGGCGTGTATGTTGAGTTTGTTGCTTCAGTGAATTGGTCCCCTACATGCTGTGCCAGCATCTGAAAGTCCCATAACTCTGTTTGATGGCGCACAGACAACCTCACCAGAGCTCGAGGCACGAGTTCAACTTCATTGCCTTCAATCGCCGCGAGTCCCCCTTTTCCATAACGACTGTACATCCAGGAAGCTGAACCCAGAATGGTGGTCAAGTTGCCATTCTGCCAAACAAATCGACGACTTGCAGAACATTCCAAACCGGTCGTTTGAGCATTGGACAAATTGGTCCGCAGCAGCACCGGTTTTTCGACCAAGATTGGATCGGGAATGGTGGTGGCCAACAAGCCAATTCTGCCTTCATACCAGAGGACAAATGCGCTGGCATCCAAGGTCCATTCTTCACCAGACACCCGAAAACCCAAGTCGACATTGGCACCTCTTTCATCTGCGATGTCCGGGTCGACAACCACCCCAAGGTTGTTGATTTGAATGTCGCTGAAGTTGACCGCTCTGAAATTGCGCACGGCATTGGCGTACCATTCCCCTGCGGGGCGCTTCCATGACACGCCAATCCCCGGGAGAAACACGTGTCGCTTTTTGTTGCTCTCGCTTCTGAACAAAGAATCTTCGACAACATTGCCGGCTCCGTCCAAAATGACTTCCCGATAGGTCCCCCACGCTTCAGTTTGGATTTGTTCCCAACGCACCCCTGGGGTCAGGGACCAACGGGGTGCAAACGACCAAATCCCTTGCGCAAAAGCCGTCCATTGGCTGTTCGGAAACACAAAGTCGCTCTCCTCTCTCACTTCATTCGATGTGTCGAACGCAAAGTCAGGACCCGTGCCTGGTGCACCTGGGCCTTGTCTCATTTCATTGCGACCCAAATACCCCTGCGTGCCCAACACCACGGCCGACAAGCGCTCATCCTGCTCACGAATCCACCTCTTTGTGACGCGCGCGTCCCATCCGAATGACGCAAAATCACCCCAAATCAAATCGCGCTCCTCTCCAAAATCCACCCGATTGGGTGTACCTAAAAACCCAAGCGATTTCCTCGAAGCTTTCAATGCATGCATGGCGATGTTCACATCCACATCACCCCTAGCTGGGGTCCATGCCACATCTGAAGACGCAATGTTCCAAGCCACATCAAACCAATTTCGAGACCGATCGCTTCGACGCGGGTCAGTTTCAAACTGAATGTCTGTCAAACCTCCAGATTGCTGCTCCGTCCTTCGCAACAACGTCACACGCTGGTCGAAAGTCAACACACCTCTCTTCCCTTCTCGACGCTCTGAAAAGGCCAAAGTCGCTGTGGTACTTTCAAAGGCTGCATTGTCCCGCCATCCACTGCCTTCTTTGTGATCCATCGCGACCAAGAATCCAGTGCTTGGCCCTCCTCCGGATGCCTCAGCAAACACATGACCATGTCCCCTGACCGTCCCCTCGCGCGGCGTGTATCCCGTCAGGGAGGTTGTCCATCTGGCCCTGGGTGTCTTTCCCAATGGGACGGGCCGCATCACAAAGTTGAGCATGCCGCCAAGTTGACTGCCATACTGCAACGCCGAGGCTCCTGATACCCACTGCACCTCCTCGACCATGGTCATCGGGGGGGTGTAATAGGATTCTGGATAACCCAAGGGATCTGCAGCGATGGGATGACCATTTTGCCGCATGCTCAAATGCGCAGAACGATTGGGGCTCATTCCTCGCACGCCAACTCCCAGTTGCAACCCTGCAGCATCGCTTTCCCAAACATTGGCCCCGGGAAGCCCCGCAAACATATTGCGAGGCTGAACCTCGCCGGCGACAGCCAGCTGAGCCGATGGCGACATCACTGCGCTTTTGATGCCTCGATACATTCCCCCAGCTTCGAGAGAATTCATGAAAGACAATGGCTCGTCAGATTGCTCCACCACCTCAGCAGATTGCAGCCCCACACGCAGCGGCTCAAGAGACAGTCTCAAATCATTTGTTGAACTGCTGGGACGCTCCAAGACTAAAGTGTCGGTCACAAATCCAAAAGCAGAAGCAATAGCCCTGGCTTTTTGACACTCCGGTGTGGGCCACAAAAAGCCCTGTTCGTCCAAAGTGTAGGTTTGGATTTCTCCTCCATCAAGACACGTCCACTGAAGCAGGACCCCCGAGAGGCCAACGCCATTGGGGTCCACCACAATCACCCTTTGCCCAATTGCTTGAACATGTGCCATGACCAACGTCATGAACAACCCAAACCGACCCACCAGAATGGCCTTACCAACCACGTGCATCACGTAAGGAATCTTTGAGGGCTTCATACTGTCTGGGGTGAATCACGGAGTCGAGCGGGAGCACAAAGACGCGTTGGCCCCAATCATTTTTGAGTTTAGTCAGGTCTACAAACGGGTCGATCATGAGTTGAGACCTTCGGCCATTGAGACTCGCCCACACTTCCGCACGCACCCGAACGTCCTCGCCTTTGGCATCGTTCCAAATCTCTTGGATGTGCTTCGCCGTAGCCAACATCAAATCGGGTTGGGTGGACATCATTTTTTCTTGGTTAGGCGTGAGGAAGTCCCCTATTGGGAATTCGCGTTCCTCCCCTTGGTCATTTTGGATATAATACGTGGCCCATCCAGCCTTTTCCATCAACATGACCCTCCAGCCAAATCGATAGCCACTCTCGTGCCAGTACATCGATCCTTCGTACGCCAAGGTTCGCCAGGGAAACACCAGTTGCACCCCCAAAAACGTGCACACCAATAGCTTCTGAAAAGTGGACCACGTCAACCCGTCATCTTCACTTTTCAAGTCAGGAACATGCCAAGAGGACCATGGCATAAGACGCCAAGTTTGAACATGCCATTCATCTCGAAAAAACACCGTTGTGGAAGCAATCATGACCCACGGGAACACCCCAATGGGAAACAAAATCCACGTCAATACATGGAAAGTCACCAGCACAGGATAGAAATACGGACGAATCCGATCGCTAAAGAGGGCAAAGGGTGCGAATAAATCAAAGGCTGCACCAGCCCAACTGAACAGAAAAGCCACTTCCCTCGTGGCAAACAACGGCCCAAGAACGGGAAAAGAACTGTGCTGTGGCAGCCACATGGCCAGCGGTTGGGCGTTCAACAACCAATCCGGATTGAGCTTGGCCAATCCTGCATAGAAATACACAACGGCCAGCAAAAGGCGAATTGACGTCACTGCAAGGTGGGGAACCTGGGGTGTTTTTGAGGTGGAGGGCAGCCAACACATCATGAAGGCCAACAGTGACACGAAATAGTAGTGATTGAGATAGTTGCTCTTGTCCAACAACTCCACGTAGGTAAAGCACACAAAAAACAAGGCAGCTCCAATTTTGGCCGTCCTGCCAGCCAGCAGCATCAAGCCGCCGAGAATCATCCCAAGGAAAAGAACCCACGCTCCAGCGGTGCTGGGGCGTGGGAGCCATTCAAATCCATCGAAAGGAAAGGTCCAGATGGGGTCCAAAACTTGGGTGTCCACCCAGCCATTCCACACAAAGCGTGTCGTGCTGAACAGCACAAGAACCGCGAACATCCTTCGCAGCGTCAGCAAGGGCGCCACTGAGGCCATGGATTCAGTCCCCGTCGTTGTCTTGATACGTGATCAAAACACCAAGAGAAGACATCATGTCCACCTTCCACAGCACCACAAGCGCTTGCAACTCAGCATACACCTCGAATGAAGCAGCTTGCTGTTCCACCACGAAGGAGGCCAAGGGATCCTCTAAAGAGGCGATTGCGGTGGCCGTTGAGGTCAACTGGGCCGTAATGTCATCGTGCAAACCTTCACCATAGGTTACGTCACCTAGAGACTTTAGGTAATCGTCAAGGCCAATGGCATCTGTTGTGCCGTTGTTGTCGTCACCGTAATACACATGTGTGCATGCCTTCAAGCTTTCTGCCAAAAAGTCCACACTCCACTCCGCGGCGAAAGGTGCTTCTACCAAATCTGGTTGAGGTGTTTGGCTGAATGTCATGATTCCATTAGGCAAGCCCAATTTTCCTTTGCGGATGATGCCCTCATACACTCGGTTAAAGGCATTCAACAACTCTCCAGTGCTGCTTCCCGCTTCAGTACCGGTGGAAGACACGAACGCGTCACGATATTCAGATGTCCAGACTGTGAGCACCGCATTGGCCTCTTCCGTCAGGAAGGATGCCAGTCGTTTCGCATGATTCAGACGTCCATTCGCTTCATCATTCCATTCCGTTGCTGTAGTCGCTGCATCATCACTGAACAAAAGCCACTCTAGCGCAGGCAAACCTGAGCTGTTCAAATTGCTTGAAAGACCCCCAGTCCATGATGGAGCGAGCGATGCCTCGGCAATTTCTATCGTGTCAGTAGGGAACGTGTTGGTTGTCACCAGAAGTGCGCGGTTGATTGCGGGTCCAAAATCAAACAATTGAACGCGCTGCCAAGACATGTAGGCTTCATGCAACGCTTCGCGTGCGGCATCGATGTCGTTGGAGTCAACTGTCCCAACAGTCAAGCCACTCAACGTCACACTCAAATTTTCACTTCTCTCTAGAAAGTCCGTGTATGCTGGAACGATGAGGTTGTCGGCAGTGTGCGCGAGATAGGCACCGCGATCAAAGTTCTGAGAATCGTTGTCATCCCCTGGGTCGCAACCTGCGAACAACAAAGCCAACAACGGCAAAGCAGGCCCCCAAAATCGGAGGCCTGCCCTGTCATTAAAGTAAGTCAATAAAGTCATGTAGGGTGATCAGAGTTGGTCCGCAACGTCAGTCAATCCAGCAAGCGCAGCCAATTCGTCACGTACTTCCGTGATGGACGCAATGGTTACGTTGTAGTAGTCTTCACCCAAATCCTCAAGCAAGTGCTCAACCTCAGCTGTAGTGACAGAAGTTCCGGCTACAAACTGTGCAGCTTGGAGGAAGGCCTTGAACTCAGAGAGCTCGTGGTTGCGAAGGGCGTCGTCACCAAAATCGGTGATGGCGTCATTCAGGTAGTGAATTGCCGTACCCGCAGCCAAACGCTCCAGTTCTCTGTTGATCACTTCGATCTGGGCATCGCGCACGACCATGTTGTCTTGAGAGATGGCGGCACGGCCAAGTCTGAAGGCCTCGGAAATCTTGCTGGCTGAGCCCAAAACCACCTCACGGCTGTTGGCATATTTGCCCCAGAAGCGGTTGGTTCCGTTGTCGGGGTAATCCACAGCGTCTGTGAAATAGCCGTAGCCTTCATCCCAGTGGTGTTCCATGGCTGTGTAGTACTTCCCCGCGGCAGGGTCTACAGGTTCAGAGTTGTCCACATCCATCTTGCCGGAAGCCAAATACACTGAACTGATGTTGTACATGAAGCAGGCGCCCATAAGTCCTTTTTCGATGAGCTGCGTCCACTCCTGGCCTTGACCATCTTGCAAATATTGCTTTGAAGGGTTCGTGGTCGACAACACAACTCCAGCTTGACCAGCACTGCCGTCTGTCACTTCTGCCACAGTTGTGGCGCTGGCCTCAGCGATGCCATTCATGTAACCCTCGAACATGTCCGTGTAGAAGGCATCCCCTCCCACTGTTTTGTTCTTAAGTTGCTTCGAAGAACCTGTCATCTCGAGTCCTTCCGTGTCTTCCCATGTGTAGCCGTCGTTGGCGTACATGGCAAGCAATGTAGCTGCATCAAGTGCTGTTCCTGGTGTGTTGGCCGACTTGAGGTAAGACGTCATTTCTGACAACATGTTCAAACGCTGGCGCTGGCCAGTGTAAGACACTGTGTTGTTGCCATTGGCGTCCGTATATTCATAGGTGGCGGGCGCTTCGATGGCGTACTCGCACGTGCCATCATCAGTGGTCGCGTTCTCCTCATAATTTGTGGCCGCGGGGTCTGTGCATCCCTCACGGTTGCACGATGTCATAACGATGGCGCAAGCAAAGACGGCCATCAAGGTTTGGGTGAATGAAAGGTTCATGTTCAGAAGCTTATTTTTATTCGTTCTAAATAGAGGGGCAAATCTAGAACGAATCAGAACAATCGTTCCTCCCCCACATGGGGGAGTTTTGTCACGAAATTGTCTCTGATGACCGCTGAACGAAACTCCCTCCCTGTTGAAGACAGTCCCTACTTGTTTTGAAGCCTTTCATGCAATGAACCTCGTCTTCGTTGCATTTAGAATCGTTATAAATTACTGATTTACAGCTATATAATTTTGAACCCGGTGAGCAGCAGATTGTATCTTAATGATCATGAGCCACATTCAAAATCTCTCAACCTGCATCAATTGCACGAACCTCACGGCCAACTTTCGGTGCACCAAGCATGCCACAGACGTCGAGATTTCGTCGTCGTGCAGCGATCACACTTATCAGTCCGCGCTGCACAAACGCTCTTCCTGTGACAATTGTGGGAAGCATCAGACTGGAGCATGTCCCAACCAGACGAGCGCAGCGAGCGGCATGCTCTGCTTCGCGTGGGCAAGTTGAAGGCAATCAATAGCAATCTTCAATCCAAGACCCGGAGGTGAGCATCTCACTCCGGGTCTTGCCGGTTTTGGCAGCAATGGTTGCTGCCAGGCCCTCCGACATGTTCTTGCTCCCACATACCACCCAAACTCCGTCGGTCTGAACAAAACTCTCGAGTTCGCTCCACGACGCGACGGCCTCCTGGACATACATAGAAGGAGTGGACTCACGTGAAAATATTCTCTTCACTGTTCTCAATGCACCTCTCTCTGTGGCATCGTCCAATTCTGAAGCGAAAATCGCCCCTTGCTTCTGAGTCTGTACGCCCCAAAACAAGACTGCTCCTGCATCATCCTCAAGTTGCTGAATCATGCCCAAAAACGGCCCCATCCCAGACCCGTTTGCCACAAATGCAAGAGGTCTGGCGTCTGGAAGTCGAAAATTGACATTGGCGTGCAGGCGTGCATGGACTGTGTCTCCCTTCGAGAGACCATGAAGATGAGTCGAACACAGCCCTCGCTCATGTCTTTTGACCAAGATGCCAATGTGACCTGATTCCAACTTGGAAAGTGAATACCAGCGCGTGACTTCGGCCTGAGACGGCACGATCCCCAACAAACTCCCAGATTGAACCTTTTGCACCTCGTGCTCAGATGCTTGCAATTCAATCCAGGCCAGATTGTCTTCTCCCCTCGACCTCATGACGCGCCACGCATGTTCGGGGCTTGTTGCATCCGCCACAACAGCATCCGGCACAGGAAGATCCCATTGGGCACACACGGAGGAGATGGCTTGGTCAAACTCCCCATCTTTCTGCCGATTTACGAAGCCTGCGAGCTTCACGCCTGCCGGAGAACGCAGTCTTCTCAATGCCACACAAAAATCTTTCCCGAAAGCGGCAAATTGGGGGTAAGATTGATCCCCAAATGCGACAACGGCGAGGTGCGCAGTCAATTTCCCTTCATAATTCTGCACCCATTTCTGCCACGCGTGATGGTGACTTGGCGAGTCCCCTTGGCCATAAGTCGCCAATAAAAAAAGGCACCGATTGACTTTGAGGTCAGGTGTGAATTTCGCCAAATCAACAACGCAAGACATTACTCCTTTTTCTTTCCATCGTTCTGCCAATTGCGCAGCGCGACGTGCCGTGGTTCCAGACTCAGAGGATACAACGATGTAGACGTCGGCATGATTATCATGCGCAAGCCCAACCAGTCGACGACTCCATGACCGTCGTTGCCACCATTTTTGCCAGCCTGTGAAGGTCAACCACAACATCACACCTGAAGCGACGACCCACAGCCATGCCAACCAACCATCCTCGTAGGCCGTGTGCATCCGATGGGTCCATGCCATTGCCGTCCATTCCCAAGTAGGGATGCTTTTGGCCACAATTTGACCATCTGTCGCTCTCAAATCGAGTCGATCTCCGTTTCTCAAGGACAGCTCAAACACTTCCTCTTCATCCACCAAAAAGGGGTAACGCAGTACGTCCACCTCGTCCAAGTTGATGCCTCGGAAGACATCCCAAGCATGGGGTGGCATCACCGCTTCGGAAAAGCCTACTTCCAACGAGGTCAATTCCTGAGATGGCAAGTCCCAAACATCAAAGCGCGCCGCACTGAGCAGCACCCCAGTTCCAGTCAAAAGTAACAGGGGCAAAAGGCCAAAGAGCCCTAAGTCCGAATGAATGTCCCCAACAATCTTGGGCCTCTGCCCGTGCAATGTCAACCACAAAGCCCCTCCAGCCAGGAGCAGACAAAACGCAAGCACCGCACAAATACCCGCAAGAATTCTTCCTGCACGATCTAAGAACAACGAGCGATGAAGCGTCAACATGAACCGAGAAAGTGACGAACGACGCTCGGTTTGCCCCAGGATTCTTCCTGTCTTGGCATCAACCTCCCAAACACCAAAGTGCCTATGAAGGGGTGTCCCCGTCAACACAATCTTCCCACAAGGAGAGACCTCCATTTCTTCAACAGACTCAAACTCTTGATTCAACGTGCCCAGAAAGACCCCTAGGCTCAGCATTTCTGAACCTGAATGCTCTATGGCCTGCTGAACGTGACATTGTCCAGACTCCCACGCCAAAAAAACGCCCGACAACAACACGGGCAGCAGTACGGCACTTACAGCACTCGCAAGGATCAGGTGAAGCCGGTAAGCCCAACGGGACACGGCGTCAGTTTTTCGCCAATCTGACGTACCGAATGAAACCCGTCCCTGGGATTTTTCCGGTTTGCAAGTCGGAGGTTAAGGGAATCACCACTTCTTGCGGGTAATACCCTTCATTTTCAACCCCACTTTCAAAACGCAAGCCGTAACCTCGGTCGAGCCAATCCTCTTGGATATTCAGCTGAACAATCGTTCTCTCCCCTCCACCCAGAGTAGGGCCTGTGATGCCGTCAATCGAGTCTTTGGTGCGTCCAAAAAACCGCCACCATTCCTCCAATTCATAGTACCACTCGTCGTCGTCTCCCAACACATACAAAGTATCGAGATACTGTCCTTCCTCGTCCACCAATCCCACCACCACATACGCACCTTCTCCATCGTAGTTCACCAATTGAATCATGCAACGCAAAGACAATTCCGTTGACACGATACTGTTTGGCAGACACATGGTCGCCAGCAATAGAACAAGCCCGCCCAATTTCATCGCTCCGTCAAAGATACAGGGATGCCGTTTGCGAACGCTTCGTTTTCACTTGCCAAATCTGCAGGAGTTTCCCCGAAATGAGTCGTGGCGTGAATGTCTGCACCCACAGCCACAAGCCACTGGATAAGGTCGCCGTCCGTTGCCGTCAAACAAGCTTCATGCAACGGCGTCATTCCGGATTCATCAGGTTGATTTACATCCAAACCTAGCACCAAGCCAAACTTCAACAAATCGAGGGATTGAGACCGGGCCCCTACATGCAACCAGTGCTCCCCACCCGTCAAAACTTGCGAAAGAGGAACTTTCTGAGCCTTCAACAAGGACGATAAAATTTCAAAGCTCTCGTGATCATCCCGATCATAGCCTGAAGCGAGGGCTTGAAGCAGGGTGCTTCCGCGATAACCCGCATCACTCATTGCCCATCCTTGCTCATGCAAAATCTCGCAGGCTCTGACATTCATGTGGGCCAAGGCATGGTGCATGACGGATTGTCGCTCGGCATCGAGGAGATGGAGATCAGGTGCCGTTTCAATCAAATAAGACATGGCATCTGCGTCAAATCGTCCGTGCACCATCTGCATAATTGGAGTTACGCCATCAAGATTTGCGGCGTGAAGGTCTACCCCCTGCTGCTCAAGGAATTTGAACACATTCATTCCATTGCGCATTCCCCGTGTGCCTCGAACCGCAAAATGGGCAGCATTTTCACCGACAGCGTTGACGTCATTGGCATCCATGCCTTTCTCCAACAACGATTTCAACATTTCTATTCGTCCACCCTTGCAAGCATAGAGCCATCCATTGCTGCCTTTGTCATCTGTATCTGTCAACGAAAGTCCGTGGGGCTCGAAATAAGCAATCATCTCTTCATCGGTGATGAAAGGTGCCACCAAATGCAAGGCGTGTGCGCCGTCGTGATTGCGTTCGACAGATGGGTCTCCTCCTTGTGAGAGGATGTAGTCGTACAAGGCCACGTTGGTCTGACCCGTAACCGCCGCAAAATTGAGCAAGGAATAACCGTGCTCATCAATCAGGTCAAAACGAGCACCACGACGCGCAAGTTCCATCATGAAATCAATATTGTCTCTGTAAGCCGCCCAAAACACATAGGTTCTTTCATCATGGGTCAGCTTGTTCACCCCATTTCCATCGAATTCAAGAAGAAACTCGAGCACGTTCGTCTCCGCATTCTCAATCAAGGCCCAACTCAGCGGGTCGAAATCAAATTGATTCAATGATGTCGGGTCATTGCCCGCTTCCACCAATTCTCTCACATGCTCCAATGTGGGACCCGTCTTCCAGAAATCCCGATTCAACAGTTCATTCTCCGTTTGCGCGCTGCTCACGAATGACGCACAAGCCCAAATACCCAACCATATTCTAAACATTCAATCAAATTTTTTGAATCAAAATGACAGTTGGGTGAGTCTCATAGACCCACCCAACTGATTTGTTTCGTTTGCCTGAGGCTTTCGACAATGAAGACGCTGCAGTTGCGTTCAACCGAAGCGAGGGTACTCCATGCCGTCAAAAGCAAGCTCCGCCAAACGAAGAAAGGAAAATCAACAGATCGTTCGTGGCCACAGCTCCATCCCCATCAAAGTCTGCTGGACAAGCCTCTGCGTCGTAGATGCATGTGCCGTCGTCTGAGGTCGCATTTGGATTGTAGTTCGTCGCGTTCTCATAAGTGCATCCTTGCAATTCACAAGAGTCCCATTCGCAGCTGCCGTTGTCTGTGTTTGCTGCGGCCGCATAGTTGCATGCGTGTGCATATGTGCAGCCCAGTATTTCGCATGAAGTGTTCCAATAGGGATTCATGGCGGGGTCGCTCAACATCGAGCTGCCGACCCAGATCTCACTGCAGTCCAGTTCACCGACGTACGACACTTCGTGTGTGATCGGATTGTAGCAGTAGGGTGCTTGGCACTCTCCACAATCGTCGGTCAGGCCACATGTGCCATCGTCTTCCGTGGCCAAATAATTGAAGTTGCAAGCCGTCACATCGGTGCAACCAGGCACAGAAGCGCAAGCCGCATTCCAATAAGGGTTGCCGGGATTGTCAGGCAACACCAACGTCTCGTTGGAACCAACCACTGCATCGTCTGCCACATCCACAAACGTGACAGCATGGGTGATGAAGTTGTAGACGTAAGCCTGGTGGCAGTCACCGCAGTCGTCGATCAGTGCCGAACCATCAACAACACCTGCGC